>CERI01061379.1_pt1 | contig 11470 bp, 8 predicted proteins | sample 350261 | NCBI WGS metagenome assembly CERI01 (sample SAMEA2620979, study PRJEB7988) | marine metagenome | isolation source: saline water (ENVO:00002010), including
TATTAAATGGAAATCTTTAGAAAAACTTCTTGAGAGTCATAATAATATTACGAGGATATTTATAGAATTAGCCAAACGAGGAGAATTGTAATTGTTTAAAATTTAAAAATGAAAATATAATATATTAACTAATTAATATCAAATGTCTAAGATTCATAGAAAAACTGGAAGTAATTGTATATTATGCGATGAAAAATATTATAACGGTATTATTTTTCACAAAACTAGAAGACAAACTCATGGAGTTTGTGTAGATTGTGGGGTTGGTTATTTACGACCATTGATTAGACAGGCATGTAATAATATTAGAAAGAATATTCGGAAAAATGTTGATAAATTTAAATGTCCTGGATGTTATCATGGACAGTACCGCAATCAATGTAAACATATTTGTAGTTTTTCTACATTAAATGCTCCAGATTGTGAGATATCTTTGGATATTTTTAGGTTAGTTTATACTTTAAATTCAAAAAATGTTGTTATGTGTCCAGAAGAGAATTGCGGTCAAGTTATGGATATTTGTGATTATAGGGGTAATAAAATAAAATGTGTATCAGGGTGTCAAACAACTTGGTGTAAATTATGTTTAGTACAACCATATCATGAAGGTAAATCATGTATAGAGTATGAATTAGATAATAATAATTCAGAAAATGGTAAGTTTATAAATAATATGAGACGGAATGGAGAGTTAAAATTATGTCCTCAATGTAACGCTCCAACTTTTAAGCATAATGGATGTAATAAAATGGTATGTTCAGTATGCAACGTGAAATGGTGTTGGTTATGTAAAACAGTTGGAATTGATTATGATCATTACAATGATCAAAATTCTGGTACGTGTACTGGTAGACTTTGGGAAGGAGTCGATGAAAACGGGAATGCTATTCAACCTAATGTTATTCAACCTAATGTTATTCAACCTAATGATATTGGTAATATAGATCCTGTAGTTGGAAATGTCGGTTAATAAATTTTGTAAATAAAATTCATTTAATGGTGTTAGTATTCTTCGAGAGTTGAATATTGTTGATGGATTATTTGGATAACTGAAAGTTGAATTTTTAGTAATGACTTAATCAACCATTGCTAACTTTTCCTTCTGTTTTGAAAAATTTGAAACACTGTGGTCCTCACTAGAATACTATTACTGTTATGAATTATTTACTGATAAAGTAAGTAAATTTTTATTTAAAGAATTACTATCTTAGATAAATAATTGATAAAAATACCAATGATGATTGGGTATATTTGTTTATACCCAATCATCATCTTATATTCTAATTTTTGTGGAATATTTTCGAGAGAGATATTTTGATTTTGTCTGGCCAGCAATTCGGTCTGTCTCTCCTTTGGTAGTACGCATCTTGATGAATTGGATTATTTAACAGTTGTTAAATAATACTATAATATGGAATGAATTAATATTTAGTTTTTGAATAAACTTAATATAATGATTATTGATATGATAATAATTATGATCAATATTATATACCAATATTTTTTAATAAAACTTGATGGATCTGATTGGTCATTATAAGTATAATTTTGTCCTCCCCAATCAGATGGATCATTAGTTCTTTCTGGCTCAGGCAAGAAAATAACAACACCTCCGAATTTGGTCTTTTCATTTAAATGTGTAGGAACATCAAAACATGTAAAACCGTTAATTGTAACGTCAGGTATGCTATTACCATTTGGATTTTTATATTGAGTCATTGCGATTTTAAAATATCCTTTCTGACCCCAAATAGTATCCCATGAATTTTTTACAATCCAATAATCTACCTCTTTATATTTAGTATTTTTTGTATCTCCTTTCCCCCAACCAACAATCTCAACTGCGTGCCCTGCTAGTTGTTTTAAAAATGGATTAATATTTTTAAAATTATTTGATACATCATTCTTTAAAGAAGGATCATAAGAATCAGGGTCATAATAAGCACCGTGTATATAGATATCATTTGTTGACGGCCACTTTCCTCCTTCAAAATCTGGGAAAACGAAAAAAGTGCTAATCACAGGGCCATTAGACATGATTTCTAATTTTATTGCTTTTTGTATTGATCCAGGATCTTGAGTAAAAACATATTCAGTTTCTATATTAGGTACATCTAAAGGCTGTATTGAAGGTTTAATATCATTATCTAGTTTATTACCTAATATAGTTTTAACAGAATCTTTTTTTGCTTTGAACATATCACAATCAGAATAATTACAAGTTAGGGTTCCAGCACATAGTTGACTACTTGTTTTACAAAATTTTTCCCAGTTTGCACATTTGTTAGTACTAATACCATTAGACTCGCAAAAATATCCTGCTAGTTGAGTTGCCCCACCATTACATCCATTAGTTTCTTTGTCACAAGATGCTAAATATAATGGACTCAAATCTTCGATTGGATTACCACTTACATTATATCTATCTGTTAAAGAAGCGGCGGTTGCCATTGCCCAGCAACTACCACAACGTCCTTGGTTTTTTACTTTTGATATTCTAATAGGAGGTTGTTGAGCTGGTCCCGCTGCTCTCCAATCAAAATTTTCAGGTAACTGTTCTAATGATGCGAGTGCTTTTTTATCATATTTAACTGGATCTATAGAGGTTAAGGTATTTATTGGGTTTGTATAGTTAGGGTGAAGGGGTGTTTCGGTTTGTATATCTGATAGACCTTTCATTTCCAATGTTTTTCTGATTTTTCCAAATCCAACTCCAGAATAAAATAATTGTTGTTCTGACATTTATTATATATTATAAAATAATAATATATTTATAGTTTTGATAGTAAATTATAAATGCTTACATTTATAATTTACACTCTAACTGCCAGTATTATTGGGACATTTTGTTATTTCGACGGACCAAATATTGTTAAAAATAATTGCCAGTTAAAATTGGAAAAATGGAGAAAACTGAATAAACTAGTATCAATTGAATATAATGGATATTTTACAATCTTATGGATTAGTATTTGTATGATAATGAAGGCTCTTTGGATTAATATTCTACAATATTGTAACAGCTCTATTACTAAAATAGATAAAAAGACCTATGAGTTGTCATATGTGTTGAATGGTAAACTGTACAAAATATTAATTGATAATAAAACAGGACCCCGTAAAGTTTTATTAGTTTCAGATGAAACACAAACAGATATTTCTCACCTTGTTATTCCATATTTGGGTCCAAAAGAAGACTTCTACGGTCGTGATATGACTCCTAAATTTTTTAATAAAAAGGAATTAATTTTTGAGATTTCTAATGGAAAAGAAATAATTTTTAAAGAAAATGATAAAATAATTGTTTAAATATTTGAGTTTAATTACATATAAATGACCACTCCAACACCCCCAAAGAATATGTCAACAGATATTATCGTACTTATTGACTCATCTGGAAGTATGTCTGTAATGGGTGAAGAACCTATTAAATCAGCAAATGAATTTATCTCAAAACAACAAAAAAATAATGATGAATCTATTCTGACTGTTATTAGTTTTTCTTCTGATACTAAAAAACTAATAAAAAATAAACCAATACAAGAAGTAGAAGAAATTTCACAGGATAAATATATTCCAAGTGGATCTACATCACTAAATGACTGTATATGTACTGTTATTTCTAAACGTTTATCTTCTAATAAAGTAAATGATGTAATTTTACTTATTATAACTGATGGCCACGAAAATAGTAGTAAACACTACAATCGTAAACAAACTAAAGATTATCTTGAATTAGTTCAGACAAAATATAATTGGCAGGTATTATTTATTGGAGCTAATATCAACTCGTTTGAAGAGGGACAAACTCTCAGTATTAACTCTGATAAATGTGCTCAGTTCGATCAGAATTGCCCTGGTAATTTGCTTAGTTTAATGAGAACAGCAAGTGATCAAATTACAGACTATAAACGTGCTAAAACAGAGGGTATTGAAGATGCTGTATTATCGATGCCTTTACAGTCACATAAAAGTGAACCAATTCACCATAAAAAAAATTATGAGGAATTTAGTATTCCTAATTTTCCAATTCCAACTTTGATTAGATCTTAATACGTCTTGTAATATTATTATAATATATTAAAATATATTATAATTATTGAGATAATATATTTTAATATATTATAATTATTGAGATAATATTGATCTTAATTTTTTCTTACAAAATGGTTTGCCTATATTTTTGTATTTATCTTTTAATATTTCAGCAGTTACAAAGATAACATTTGATTTTATTTGTTTTGATGCTTCTAATCCATTAATCCCAGGAGGCATATTATAGTCCATAAAAACAAATCTATAATTATATATTTTACACATATCTATTGATTCTTGACCATTAGATGCTTCTTCAATAATAGTATTGGGATTTATTTTTAATATAATTCTTTTTAATATCTCTCTACAAATAGGTGTATCATCTACTATTAATATTTTATTTGTTGAAAGTTCTTTTGATTTGCTGAGAATATTTATTAATGATTCTGATTTCCAATCAGAATCATTAATAAATTGTTTATCTTGTAGAATAGGAATTTTTATGTTAACTACAAGTCCTTTTTTATCTTTTCTATTTGTTACGAGAAATGTACCATTAACAGATTCGCATAATTGTTTACATAAAGTTAAACCAAGACCTATTCCTTTATTATTATTAGAGGATTGCTCATAAGGTTTTATCATTTTATTAATATTTTTTATACCAGGACCATTATCAATAACTTCAATTTCAAGTTTTTTACCATCTCGTGTTATTTTAGGCCATAATAATATTTTACCAGTTGAATATTTCTTACAATTATTCAATACATTTAAAATAACTCTTGATAAAAGATTTTTATTGACTGTTATATACGGTCTTATATTTTCAGAAATAAATAATTGTATTTTCTCATTTAAACCAGATACTAAAATCAAGGTTTCAAAATAACTCCTTGTATCAACAAGTTTATTACTATTTACACTATTAATTTTATGAGATAGTTTTTGATACAAAAGTATATCCTGTACAATATTATTAATTGTATTAGATGATTCTGATAATATTTTAGACCATTTTTTATCTTCATTATCTAAACAAGATTCTTCAAAATACTCGGCCGATGCTAATACAGTATGTAAGCATGTATTAATTTCGTGAGATAAAGTTTTAGTAAAATTTTGGTGTTCAATAGCTTTTTCTTCATCAATTTGAATTTTATACATTAATTCTATTTTTGACCCAACCATAACAGAAATAATTTTAAGAAATTGTATACATTTTCTATTATATTTTTGTTTACGATAAGAAAATAAACATAAAACAGCTTCTATATTATTATTTATTATTATTGGTATTCCAATGTATGTTTTAATTCCAAGATTTTTACTAGGATATTCAGGTGTAATATAAGTATCGGGTATAATTATATCTTTTTTTTTATTTATAACAAATTTACATATAGAATCGTCAATTGATGTACTATTATCTTTAATACCATGTTTACCAATAAAATACTGCTTTTTCTCATCATCTCTTATAATACTAATACATACAACTGGAAAGTTTGATATATTTGCTACCATTTTACATATATTATCAAGAGAATTGTATTGTTTTATTTTTATATTGTTTGATATAATTCTTTGATTATTTTCAATTGAAGTGGGTAATTTATATTCTGTATCCCATTTGGTATTACAATTTCCCATTTTTATGTTTAATATTTATTAAACATAAAAAATTCAATTTATTTTTTTTGTAGCATTTTTTCTATTGTTGTTTTATTTTTTAGCGTGTTTATTTTACCTGTCTTTAACTTTTTACAATTTTCGATTCCATTTAGATCAACATCAAACACATACAAGACTAATTCTTCTAAATTAGGAAAAATACTCCAATCAATACTTAATACAATCTTGTTTGTGTATCTATGATAATCAGTAATTGTTAGGCGTTTAGTTACATTACAATTTTTATCTCTATAAAATATTCTTGATGGAAATGAGCAATGTGTAAATATCATATTCTCTTTAAACATTGGAACCCATAAATGGGGATTTACATATCCATTCATATTAATTGTTGACAATGTTTTAGAATGAAATATACATCTGCGTATAAATTCAAATTCATTAATATTATTATTAGTTATTTTAGTCGCATATCCGTTCTCTTTAGAGAATTTATTAAAAAAGGTACATGTATTAATTACACTAACACCACTATTATTATCACAAAATGATAATATATATGTAATACAATCGGTTGGAATTTGTTTAAATAGAATTTTGTTTTTTACAAAAATTATTCAAAAATATCAATTTGTTTTTTAAATAAATATGCTTACAATTAATAAATGTCAACAACCAAGAATAAAAAAGCATTGTTGGAAAAACTTAAACGTCAAAAGGAAAAGGATAAAAAAAATGTTTTTACTATCCCAAAAGTTAAGCCAAGCTCTCAAGAAAAGAAACGTAAGATAAAAAAGACGTTTATACCAACTAAATCAACTGTGTTAGAAAAATCCAAAACTGAAGATAATATGAGAGATTTTTTAGCATCTGTAATTTCTTTAACGGATCAGGATTTTGATTTTAACCCTGAAGACGATGTGATAAATTTTACTAATCCATCTATACAAAAAGGTTATAAAGAATTTAAGAATGACAGATTATTATCAGCTTTAGAAATTGATGATAGTATTGACAAACAACTAGTAAACGAAGAATCTAAAAAATTATGGAGTGAGCTTCCTAAAGGCCATAAAATGATATGGGTAATAGTAGGTTATGGAAGAGAACCCAGAGCAGAATGGGGTCGAAAAAAGTTTACAAATGAAATATTACTTCGTATCAAAACTGAAGAAAACCTTGAGAAATTAATTGAAGCATATATAAAATCTAATGTAACCTACGATAGGTTTCTCGATAAATGGTTTGAATCGGGTGGAAAAGAAACATTAGAAATTTTAGATAAAGAATTAATAGAAAAAGGCGAATCAACATCTGTTAAAAATCGTGCCCCAATAACAGAGCAAGAGCAATCTAAAATTAATGATTTAAATGAAACTTTAAATTCTTTTAAAGAGGTTGAACAAGAATTAATATATAAAAAGGAAGTCAGAAATGAGCACTTATCTTCTTTACAACGAAATGAGCTAGTTGAAATCGTCAAACCAATTATAGGAATAAAAACAAACGAACAATTAATAAATTTTTTGGTTGATGTTAGATTCAGACCAATAGAAAGAAAAATGCGTAAAGAAATGTACAACGATGTATGGGCAAGTTATAAATCATCGAATTCCAGTGATAACTCCGATACCCAAAAAAAATACATAGATACAGCAAATTTAGATAAAGATTGGGAATTGTATATGAAAGATATACAAGGGCAACGAGCTAACTACGAATTAGAATTAAAAAAACTTTCAAGAGGAGATTTAGTTTTAGAAGCAATAAATAAAAAGGATACTCCTTCATTAATCAAACTTATATTAGAATCAGAATTTAAGTCTGATTTAGATAATATTAAAGAAAAAATATTTCTTTTAACTATTGAAATACATAATTTAAGTCTTGGTACTTATATTCCTAGACATCGTCAGGAACGAAGTCTTAAATCAATAGAAAAAAAATTAGCAGCTAGATATTTACTTATATCAAGAGAAAATGAACTTAATCGTATGACCATAAACGAATTAAATGATTTCGCGGACCAAATACCGGGTATAGACCATTCAGATGATAAAAATACAATCATTTCCGAAATTATAAAAATAGAATTTCCAGATGATGATAGAAACAATCCACTTCCTATTGCGACAAAAAATGAAATAAATAACGCTCTTAGATATTTACCTGAAGAAAGACTTCGTTTATTTGCAGATGGTACTATAACAAAAATTGATAAACGAGGAAGATATGAAATAATCGAAAAATTATTACATATTTTATTTCCGGAAATTAAAAAATCAACAAAGAAACTAGTTTCTTCATTTAACATAATAGAGCGTAAAAAAGAGCTAGATCTAATGTCAAGTCAAAAAATTGCTCAAATAGCTTTTCAACTTGATATTTATATTCCGTACAGCTCAACTGACAGACAAATAATTAATAAAATTTTAGAAAAAGAAAAAAAAACTAATAAATTAATTACAGAAGAAGACAATGCTAAAATTAAATTAATTAAAAAAGTATCCAGTATTACTGGAAGAAGTAAAAATTTCTATGAATCATGGAATATTGATGCATTAAAACAACGTCTATATGTTTTACAAGACGAAGATGAAGATTATGCTAGAGAGTTAGAACAAGAGAGATTATTTACCAAATTAAAACAAATAGGAGATATATCCAAATATCCCAACGCAGATACATGGTCTGTAGAAAAATTAAGAGAAACACTTGAAAGTATCGGCGGACCAGACTGGGAAAATTATAAACCTTTAATTGAAGACCATAATTACCTTAATTGTGTTCAAAAATATAATTTTTATCCATGGATTGAAGGTAGAGTAACAGGTGTATGGTTAACAGCTCCAACAAAAGGTAATCAACCATCTTCTGAATATATATTCAAAAGTAGATCAATTATCGAAAACAAAGTAAAATGGTATATGGCAAATAAAAGATTCTTTTCGTTACAATGTAACTCATATAAGAGTAAAAGAACACAAACAGGTGACATATTATCTTGCTATACTCAAACAGGAAAACTTCTTCAATTTAAAGTTGGATTTACCATTTCAGGTTATAAATACTCCCCTGACCAATATCAAGCAAGAACTAGAATGGTAAAAAACTCTTCTGGACAATTAGTTGAAAGATCTTTTATAATCCAAGACGAAGAAATGTTTCAAAAAGAGCTTTTGTATAATAGAAAACAACAACAAAATACAACACAAAAAATAATATATATTGAAAATAGTCCAGTAGATGAAAAATCAATTAATATAGCAACTAAAACTCTTTCTGAAGCTCTTATGACAACTTTGGATAATCCCTTATCTAGAACTGATTATGGTATAATCAAACCGGGAGAGCATTTTAAACAGTTAAACAAGAGTTATTTATATGTTGATTTAACTATACCCAATGATGAATGGGTTTATAAACGAATTGATTTTAATACTCCCTATATGCAAATTCTAATGGATACTATTTTAACAAGTGTAGACCAAACCAATAAAGATCTTTTTACAAAAGTTGCTGAAATTGTTGTATATCTAAAAATACCTCAAGCAAAAATGTTTAAAAATAACATATCAAAAGAATACTATTTACCTGATATACTACCATATCTATCCGCTGAAGAAAAATTCCCAGAAGTATTTGAAGACATAATGCTACCTCCTTCTTTTATAGAAGGTGTAGTAGCAACTATTAATAATGCTATAAATAGAGAAGTTAGAAATATGGCAGAAAAAAGATACTTTTTAGAAGATACAACCAAAAGAAAAACAACTAAAATTACTGACTATTCATCAATAGAAAAAATCAAAACTAACAAAAGAATATCTCTATGCCAAAACAAAGAGAAACTCAAAAATACAGATCCATCCCAAATAGTATACTACCTAGATGACGACGGGAAGATTTACTGCTTCACTATAGATGAGTTACACGAACAATTTACAAACGATAATATAATTAACCCAGAATCCAATAATAACTTTAATCTTAAATTTGTTAACAGATTTAAGGAACTTTATAACAATAGATTATCTTCAGAAGGATTTTTAGACTCCCATTTCCAAGACAAATACGGATTTAATATCGAAAAGCAAGTATCAGATAAACGAAATATAGATACTATTAAAAAATCAAGACCTGAAGTTTGTCCCAATCTTTGGAACATGATTTCAGATGATATAGAAGAGCTCGAAGACCAATTATCAAATGAAAAACCTGAAGACGGAGACATAATCGACGAAGAAAGAGAACCTGAGAGAAGAGAACAAGAATATGAAGATGGTGAAAGAGAATCACCCAATATAGACCCCGATGATGCTTGTATTTACTGTAAAGAAAACTTGGCAGATGACGGAATAAAATCTATTATTATGCATGGGGATGAATCTAGAATCATTAAATTTTGCTCATTCAAATGTTTCGAAGATAAGAATGATTGGAAAAAATATAAAGCCAAAAAACAAAAGAAACGAATCAAACAAACAAAAAAGATACAAAAACAAATCGATGACGCTAAAGAAAAAGTAAAACAAAAAATGGACCAAGAAAATAAACCTCCTTCTCCTCCCAAATTAACCAAAGAAGAAATCAAACAACGTAAAAAGAAAATAAAACAACAGGTTAAACAAGGACTTGCCGACTTCGACAGAATTGCCTTCCCTCTTCTAACGAAAACAGAACTGAGAGAAATTGCCAACGAAAAGGGTATTAAGATAAATGGGAGCCTCGGCAAAATGGGAACAGCAAAGGCGCTATTCGAAGCACTTCATCCAAAAGCACAAAAGGGTATTTATAAAGAAGAAAAAGCAGAAAGAGAAATGAATAAAAAAGATTCCAAAAAACGCAAAAAAACAGATAAAACAGATAAAAAGAAGAAGAAGAAAAAAGCTAAATAACAATCTAATATTTTAATAGTATTACTATTAAAATAATATCTTTCATTATTTTCTAACATCTTCATAATTACTTTTAAAAAAATCACAAGTATCTTTTATTCCTTCTACAAATGATTTAAATTGAAACTCAGGATAATACTTTTTAAATAAAGTATTATCAGCAGTCTTTTTATACTGACCATCTGACTTATCCTTATGTAACCTAATATTATTAAGACCAAACTGTTTTCCGACCATAGAAGAAATATCAAATATAGAATACTCTTTTGAAGGAGCCACGATCAAAGAATTATGATCTTTTTGCCAAGTTATACTTTTAATACTAGCAATTAAAATCTTCGCCAAATCATTCACATACAAAAACTGCCTCAATGGTGTCCCTGTTCCCCAAACATTTATCCACTTATTTACCTTATTAGAATTAGACTCCAAATAACACTTGTGAATCAACGCTGGTACAACGTGACCATCTGTTAAAGAATAATTATCGTACTTTCCATCCAAATTAGTCGGTATGATACACTTAAAATTATACCCATATTTATTGTTATATAATTTACGATATACATCAAATAATCTCTTGGTATATGAATATCATTCATTGCTTTCGTGAGGAGGTCTTTTATGTAACATTGTTTCATCAATAAGATAAGTCGTATTATTCGGAAAAATACAAGTTGATAAAAGACTAATACAATTCTTTATACAATTTTCATGACAGATCTTAATACATTAAAATTTATCTTCATACATCGTAACATTATTTCTAAATTCTTAAATAATCCTCCTACATTAGCAGCCAAATGTACAACATAATCAGGACTTTTTTCTTCAAAATAAAGTTTCGTATTTTCATAGTTTCTTAAATCACACATAGAAGAATTTAAAAATATCCATTC
>CERI01033880.1_pt1 | contig 11469 bp, 11 predicted proteins | sample 350261 | NCBI WGS metagenome assembly CERI01 (sample SAMEA2620979, study PRJEB7988) | marine metagenome | isolation source: saline water (ENVO:00002010), including
AACAAAGTATGGTGCTATATGTTCAATTGTATCAGGAATAGTTGCAACAGTATACTTTGGAAATCAGTGGAGTCTTGATGAAGCGGTAATTCCAGCTTTAGCCATTTCATCAGCTGCATTAGTTTTAATAAGCTATTTACCACAATCTGATTAGTAGATTTAAGGTAATTGAAATAAATCTTCAATAGAGCATTTCAGGATTTTTGCAATTTTTAATGCTAGAACTGTTGAGGGAACATAAATTCCATTTTCAATTGCATTAATACTTTTCCTTGAAACTTCAGCACTTTCAGAAAGTTCTTGTTGGGTTAATCCAGCTGACTTCCTGAGTTCTTGAAGATTATTTAAAAGGTTCTTATGATGTTTCCCCACAATTATTCTTTCTCAAAATCTTGGACAGCTTTTGTAATTCCAATGCTATCATCTGGAAAGAAATATCCAGCAATAATCAGGCCAATTCCAATTGAACCAACTAATAGTCCTACACCTTTTAATACAAATACAAACTGAACGCCAAAAAGATAGAGTCCAACACCTACAAACAGAGTTATAACACCATTTCTTTTATAATCGATAGGCTCACTTTTTTTGCCATTAAACATATCTCCGTCTTCAAGACTATCTAAAAATTCTTGTACTCTTTCTGGATCATTGGCAGTTTTTGCAATTTCAACAATTGCTGTTCTTTTATTTTTAGCATCTTTGTATAGCCAAACAAATACTCCTATGGGAATTATAAACCCAGAAGATATTCCTAATATGGCTAGTATAAATTCTCTTGCTTCACTCATTTTTAATCTCCTTTTTATTAAAATGTAACGCAAACTTAACATTATAAATATGAGAAGTCAAGGTTACATTTAAAAGTTTTTTACTAGATAGTAATTTCTAAGGGCGGGCTATTAACAGAAGAGATATTATCTTTTCCAGCAAAAGATCTTCGGTAATACTCAAAAGATTTTTTAGTGCCTTGCCAATTATCTATTCGACTAATTATCGTCATGTTGTGATCAGCAGTATTAGATGTACCAGAAATGACGTGCCCAGTAACATATTTAATATTCGATCTTTTTTGAGACCAACTTAGATAGACCCTCTTTAACATTTTAGCATATCCATTAGATTTATATTTTTCCATAATAACAAAAGCATATGTATATATTGTGTTATACTTGCCGAAATTTTCATCATTAATAGCCCATTGTTCTTGACGGAGCTCTTCCAGGGGTATTCCAATGATATATCCAATAATTTCGTCTTGATATCTTGCAATAAAAGGTAAAGATTTTTCAGTATTAAAATATTTCTGAATAGTATCTTTTGTTAAAACCGCTTGTCTTCCATATTCTTTTGCAAGATGTAATGAAATTTCGATAAGCTGAGCATAGTCTTCCTTGCCAACTTTTTCAATTTTTTCAATTTGAAAAACATTAGTTGAAGCAATTATTTTTGTTTGAGAAGAGTTTTTAGATTTATTCATGTTAATGAATATAAAAATTTTTTCAATCTACTATGAAGGCATTTGTTTGATAGGTTTAATTAAGTTAAATTTCGTTCGTGAAATCCTTTAAAGAAAAACTAGAAAAATCAATTCTAACAAAAAATTCTAATTTGTGCGTCGGAATTGATATTGATAAAAAATATTTTAAACCTGATGTAACAATTCAAGAGCTTAAAGATTATTCCTTTATGGTAGTTTCAGCAACAAAAGATGTAGCCTCTGCCTATAAGCCTAATCTAGCCTTTTTTGAAGAGTGGGGTTCTGAAGGATTTGTATGGCTTGAAGAACTAGTGAAGGAAATCGGAAAAGAACATATTATCATTGCAGACGCTAAGAGAGGTGATATCGGTAATACAGCTAATCATTATGCGAATGCATTTTTTAATCATTTTAAATGTGACGCTATTACAGTGAACCCGTATATGGGTAAAGAATCTATTGAGCCTTTTTGTTTAGATAAAAGTAAAGGCGTTTATGTTTTATGTAGAACATCTAACCCTTCCGCTAGTTTTATACAGAAAAATATTTATGAAAAAGTAATTAAATTGTCTAAAGATTTAAATCAATTTAGCAATATTGGCTTAGTTGTAGGTGCTACTGATACAGAATCAATGACAGAGGTTAGAGGTAGTAATAATTTACCATTTTTAGTGCCAGGGATTGGAGCTCAAGGAGGCAGTCTCAAAGATGTCATTAAAATAAATAAAAATCATGCCCATTCAACATTAATCAATATATCTAGATCAATAATATTTCCTGGAAATAATAATTTTGAAGATATCCATAATGCAGCACATGATTTTGCAAATCAAATGAGGTTATATTTTGAACGATAAAGACTATATAAAAATTTTTGAAAAAACTGAAGCGTTAATGTATGGCCACTTTGTATTGTCATCAGGTATGCATAGCGATGCTTACTTTCAATGTGCAAAAGTTTTACAATACCCTAAATACTTGTCACTATTTGCAAATATTTTATCATCTCATTTTTCAAATTTACCAATTGATAAAGTAATTTCTCCTGCAATCGGTGGAATTGTGTTAGGAACGGAAGTAGGAAGACAGTTAGATAAAAGAACAATTTTTTCAGAAAGAGTGGATGGTAAAATGCAGTTGAGAAGGGGATTTGAAATAAATTCTGGAGAAAAAATTTTAATTATTGAAGATGTGCTTAGTACAGGAGGCTCCATCAAAGAAGTTTCTGAATTAATATCTCAGCATAATGGTGATATAGTAGGAATAGGAATTATAGTTGATAGAAGTATTACTCCTGTATTTTTACATGAAAATTTCTTCTCAATTACAAAGCAATCTGCAAAAATATTTAATAAAGATAATATCCCAGAACATGTGAAAGATATTCCTGCTATCAAACCTGGAAGTAATATTATCAATGAAAATTGAAGTTTGATAAATTTAAATAAGTAAGTAAAGCTTGGAACTTAATTGTCTTATAAAAATATAAAATTATAGAACGAAATGTATAAAAATCTAAAAATTGGTATAGCTCTTGGGGGTGGCGGTGCAAGAGGAGCTTGTCATATAGGGGTATTAAAATCCCTTGAAAAAAGAGGTATTATTCCGGATATAATATCTGGTACTAGCGCAGGATCAATGATTGGTGCAATGTATGCATCTCATGCTAATGCAATAACAGTTGAGGAAAAGTATTCTGAGCATGTTAATGGAGAAGATTTTAAAGATTTAGGTTTTAGATATATTCCAAACAATGAAAAAGATGATTCTGTATTTTCTCAAGTTTTTAAGCAAATGAAAAATCAGTATATTCTAATGGTAAGTTCATCAAGAAAATCTCTTGTTAAGAATGAGCGTTTATCAAAAGCAGCTAATAATTTATTTCCCAATTATCAATTTACAGATTTAAAAATTCCTCTTATCGTTACAGCTACAGATATGATTTCAGGAAAACCAATGCTATATAAAGCTGGCAATGTAGTTGATGCAGTTGTTAAAAGTTCATCTATTCCAGGCTTCGTTGAGCCAACGTATATTGATGATAGAATGCTTTTGGATGGAGGAATTGTTTTTCCCACGCCGGTTCCACCGTTAGTTGGTGAGTGTGATTTCATTATTGCTGTTAATATTAGTAGGGATTTTAATACTAATGAAGAGCCTAGCAATATTTTTGAAATTACTAACAGGGCGAGAGATATTTCAACATTGCACCTTAATTCATACTTACTCAACCAGTCTAATTTTGTTATTAGTCCAGATCATGAAAATGTACACTGGTCTGCATTTGACAAGACTGATGAGTTTATCAAAAATGGATATAATGCGGCAGAAAGTAAAATGGAAAAATTATTATTTGAATTAGATTCTATGATGGAAGAAAAAAGTAAAATTTCAAAAGAAACACTTTGGAGCAGATTAAAGAAAAGACTATCTTTTAAAAAATAAAATGAAAAAAATAACTACTATAATTGCATTTTTCTCAATCTTGCTAGGTCAATTTAGCGACCCAGCTGAATTCAAATTCAATATCAGCAATGCAAATCAAGGTGAAGTTGTTATCTTGGAAGTTCAAGCTCAAATTGAAAAGGACTGGCATATATATGCAATTTATGATGTTCCCGAAGGCCCTGAACCAACAGTCATAAATGTGTCATCAAGTCAGGTTGTAAAAACTGGAAAGGTTATAGAGCCTGAACCTATTGTCACTTATGACGAAGGGTTTGATAACATAACAAAATATCACGAAGGAAATCCTTTATTTAAAGTTCCTATCATCATTGAAAAGAACTTACCAAATGGATTATATTCTTTTGATGTAACTGTACAGTATCAAGTTTGTACAGGCAATTTATGTTATCCTCCAAATGAATTTACCGGTTCTGCAGAATTTATGTTAGAAAGTGGAAATATTAGAAGCGGGCTAACTGTTGAGAGCTTCAATTTCTCAAAAGACTCTGTATTTAATCGTTTAGAGCTTGAAGATTCTGATATAGGAGGCTTTTTATTTATATCTTTAATTATGGGGTTTGCCGCTTTGTTGACACCATGCGTGTTTCCAATGATTCCTATTACAATTTCTTTTTTCTTGAAAAGAGGGGAAGATAAAAAAACCTCACCAGTAAAAGATGCTTCAGTTTATATGTTTGGAATTGTAATGACTTTCACACTTTTAGGAATGTTATTGGCAATTTTTCTTGGTGCTTCAGGAGCTACGCAGTTAGCTGCCAATCCCTATGTTAATTTATTTATCGCCTTCTTATTTGTCTATTTTGCTTTCTCACTATTTGGGTTTTACGAAATTGAAATTCCTCAAGCGTTAAAGCGATTTTCATTAGAAAGAGAAAATTCAGAGGGATATGCAGGTATTTTATTTATGGCTTTAACCTTTACGCTCACTTCCTTTACTTGTACTGTTGCTTTTATGGGTACAATATTAGTTGCCGCATCACAAGGAGATTGGTTTTGGCCAATTATTGGAATGCTAGTATTTAGCTTAGCCTTTGCTTCACCTTTTTTCTTTCTAGCTCTCTTTCCACATTTCTTAACAAAAATGCCTCAGTCTGGTGGGTGGTTAAATTCTATAAAAGTTGTTATGGGATTCCTTGAAATAGCAGCAGCTTTTAAATTCATAAGTAATACTGATTTAGTATGGCAATGGGATATATTTACATATGAAGTAATACTTTATTGCTGGGGTATTATTATGGCTCTTTGCGCTCTTTATATCTTAGGAAAGATTCGATTCAAAAATGATTCAAAGGTAACGGTTTCTTATCAAAGAAAAATAGCATCCTTAGGTTTTATATTTTTGAGTATTTATCTAATTTCAGGAAATTTTGGATATAAGATTAATGGTACAATTGAGTCTTATCTACCTCCTAAAAAAGTTAAGTCTAATTTGACATGGATTAATTCGTTAGATGACGGGTTCCTCATAGCTAAAGAACAGAATAAAAGAATTTTTATAGACTTTACTGGCGTTACTTGTACTAATTGTCGTTGGATGGAAACAAACGTATTTGCAAAAGAGTCAGTTGAAGAAATAATGTCTAAATTTGTATTAGTAAGTTTATATACAGATTCAGGAGACAATTATCTTGAAAAAAGAAATTATCAAATCAATAGATTTAAAACAGCTGCATTACCTTATTATGTAATCTTAGATAATGACGATTTAGTAATTAGCGAATTTCCTGGTATGACTAGAGATATTGATGAGTTTAAAAAATTCCTAAATGATGGATTGAACTAAACTTGGAACTAAATCCCTTGATTGCCATTAAAAACAATATGAAAAGAACATTTTTAATATTATTCACATCAACATCCTTGTATGCACAAGGATCTATTTTAAATCAGTTCAGTAACTCTTTTGCCGAAATTGCTGAAAATGTAAATGAATCTGTAGTCACAATTACTACTACCAATACTGTAACGATGGATGAAGATGTACAAAATTTTTACAGATATTGGGGGAGATCTCTTCCTGAAGAATTTGAAAGTAAATCACTTGGTTCTGGAGTAATTGTAGATAAAGACAATGCATATATAGTTACCAACCACCACGTAATCTTTGATGAAAGAAATGAAAAGGCTGTTGACGAGATTGTTGTAGAGCTTTTAGATAAGAGAAAATTTAAAGCAAAAGTTATTGGACTTGATAAAGGTACAGATTTAGCAATATTACAGATTGAAGCAGATAATATTAAAGCTGTTCCTATTGGTGATTCTGATATTGTAAGAGTAGGTGAATGGGTTTTAGCGATAGGTAGTCCATTTTCAGCTAATTTAAGCCATACAGTCACTGCGGGTATAATTAGTGCCATGGGAAGAAATAATGTGATGCAAGGATTGGATACATACCAAAACTTTATTCAAACGGATGCAGCTATTAACCCAGGAAATAGCGGAGGAGCACTCCTGAATATGAAGGGTGAGTTAATTGGAATTAATGCAGCAATAGCTTCTGGTAGTGGTCGATCTAATGCTGGAATTGGATTTGCTATACCATCAAGTATTGTTAAAAAAGTGATGAATGATTTGATTTCAAAAGGTTATGTTGTCCGTTCATTTTTAGGTATTTATATGCAAGATATTGATGAAGACTTATTTGAAACTATGGATTTGAAATCTAGAAAAGGTACTATTATTAGCGATATTGTTGAAGGAAGCCCCGCAGATAAGTCGGGCTTAGAATCTGGAGATGTAATTATTGGTTTTGAAGGAAAAGAAATTACAAACGGAGCTGCGCTTAAAAATTTAGTATCAAGTACTAGTCCAGGACAAAAAATTTCGTTACAAATTCTCAGGGACGGCAAAGAAAGAGAAATAAAAGTAGTCTTAGAAGAAAGATCTGGATCTGAAACTTCAAGTATCGTTAATGATGCGTTTGATGAATTTGGTTTGTCTGTGTTAGATATTTCAGAAAACTTAATTGAAGAATATGAAATCCAACGACCTAAAAATTCAGAGCTTCAAGGTGTAATAGTTGTAGATGTTGAAGAAGGTGGTATTGCAGAAAAATCTGGTCTTGAAAAAGGAGATTTAATTACTCGAATCGGTAGACAAAAAATATCTAATCTAAAAATGTTTAAACAAGAAATTTCAGAGTATGAAATGGATTCTAAAATACTTTTCCTAGTAAAGCGCGGCAATGCTTCTAGATTTTTAACACTTAGAAGATAAATTCTAATCAAATTGCAATAATAGAACATTTCTTATAAGTTCATAGTTAATTATCATGAGCATAAGAAAAGAAAATCCAAAAATAGACTTTATAGCAAACGAGCACGAAATCCTTGATTTTTGGGAAAAAAATCAAGTCTTTCAGAAATTAGTTAATCAAAATTCAAATGGTCAAAAATGGAGTTTTTTAGATGGCCCTATAACTGCAAATAACCCGATGGGGGTTCACCATGCATGGGGCAGAACATTAAAAGATCTATACCAAAGATATAAGTCAATGAATGGCTATCAACTTCGCTACCAAAACGGCTTTGATTGTCAGGGGCTGTGGGTAGAAATTGAAGTAGAAAAAGAGCTCGGTATTAAATCAAAAAAACAAGTCGAGGAGCTTGGCATTGAACAATTTGTTAACCTATGTAAAAGTAGAGTTAAAAAGTATTCTGACATTCAAACAGAACAATCTAAAAGATTAGGCTATTGGATGGATTGGGATAATTCATATTATACAATGTCTGATGACAATAATTATGCCATTTGGGGGTTTTTAAAGAAATTATTTAATGAAGAAAAAATTTATAGAGGAACAGACGTAGTTCCTTGGTCAGGTCGTTCAGGTACTTCATATTCTCAGATGGAAATTATAGAAGGGCGTAAACTAACTGTTCATAAAGGAGTGTTTGTAAAGTTTCCTTTAAAGGGTAAATCTGATGAAAATATTTTGATTTGGACAACAACACCATGGACTCTTTCGTCAAACATTGCTGTAGCTATTAATAAAAAAATCAATTACGCAAAAATCCAGTTAGTCGACAATACAATTTATTATGTAGCTGAAAATAATTTAAAGTTTCAAAGATTAAGTAAGGAATTTTCAGAGAAAAAGAATTGGATAGAAGGAGTTCCAAAACTCAAGACTCTTGACCAAATTTTTAAAGAGAGAGGTGGATATACCGTTCTTGAAGTATTGAAAGGTGAAGACATGATTGGATGGACATATGAAGGGCCATATGATCATCTTGAACCTCAAAAAACACCTGGAGGATACCCCAATCTTGAACAAGAAATCAAAGAAGATGAGTTAACACCAATACAATGTCATAAAGTAATTGATGGTGGAAAAGATTCTGAAGGGCAAGATATGGTTGTTGAAGGTGAGGGAACTGGGATTGTTCATATGGCTGGCGGATGTGGTTCTATCGATAATAAAATTTGTAAAAAAGAGGGATTTGTAGAAATTTCCCCAATAGATAATCAGGCAAACTTTGTTGACGGCTTTGATTTTATGGAAGGGTTAAATGTTACAGATGCTGAAACAGCTAATAAAATTATTCAAGATTTAAAAGATAGAAATCTTTTGTTATATGCTGAAGATTATCCTCATATATATCCGCATTGTTGGCGTTCAGGAGACGAACTTGTTTTTAAGCAAGTTGATGAATGGTATATCAATATGGACTGGAGAAATAGAATTAAGAACGTCGTAAGTGATATTAATTGGATTCCAGAATGGGGAGAAGATAGAGAGCACAATTGGCTAGATAATATGGGCGACTGGATGATCTCTAAAAAACGTTTTTGGGGATTAGCATTACCAATTTGGACTTTTGATGATGGAAGTTTTTATGTAGTAGGATCAAAAGAAGAATTAAAAGAACTTTCTGTTGAAGGGTGGGATAAATTTGATGGTAATAGCCCTCACAGACCATGGATTGATCATGTCAAAATTAAACATCCTAAATCTGGATTAATTGGAACTAGAATACCGGATGTTGGAAATCCTTGGCTTGATGCAGGTATTGTTCCCTTTTCAACTCTCAATTATTTTGAAGATAAAAAATATTGGAATGAATGGTTTCCAGCTGATTTTATTACAGAATGCTTTCCAGGACAATTTAGAAATTGGTTTTACTCCTTGTTGGCTATGTCTTCTTTTTTAGAAGATAAGGCACCATTTAAAACTTTACTTGGTCATGCTTTAGTAAAAGCAGAAGATGGTAAAGAGATGCACAAGTCTGCAGGAAATGCTATCTGGTTTGATGACGCTGCCGAAAAAATGGGTGTTGATGTGATGCGATGGATGTACACAAGACAGAACGTAGAAAACAATTTATTGTTTGGATATGATAAGGCTGACGAAGTCAGAAAAAGATTAATTAGTTTCTGGAATATCTATTCTTTCTTTTGTACTTATGCCAGCCTAGATAATTTTAAACCTCATTCACATGAGATTGATGATAGCGATTTATCTCTGCTCGACAAGTGGATAATTTCAAAAGCTCACTTACTTGTAAAAGAATCCACTATTCACTATGAAGATTTTGAAGCAGATAAGTTGTTAAAAAAGACTGAGTTATTTATTGACGATTTGTCTAACTGGTATATTAGAAGAAACAGAAGACGTTTTTGGAAAAGTGAAAATGATACTGATAAATTTGTAGCATATCAAACGTTATATGATGTATTAATGATGCTAATAAAGCTTCTAGCTCCAATTCTTCCATTTATAACAGAACGAATGTATTTGAACATTTCAAAAGATGATCCAAAAGAACAACACAAAAGTGTTCATTTATCTCCTTATGCATTAAGTGACGATAATAAGATTGATTTAGATTTATTAAAAAAGGTAGAAACTCTTAAAAAGATTATTGAATCTGGAAGAGCAGCTAGAAAAAAAGCTAATATAAAAGTTAGGCAGCCATTATCAAATTTAAAGATCTTTGAAAAAGATGCGTCGTTAACTCCATTTATTTTAGAACAAAAACAGCTAATTCTTGATGAACTAAATATTAAGAGCATAACTATTAATTCCGATTTAAAAGAAATGGGTTCTTTTGTAGTTAAGCCAAATTTTAAAATATTGTCATCAAAGTATGAAGGTGATATGCAATCCGCTGTAAAATATATTGCGACATTAGATCAGTATGAGGTAATGGAAAATTATCTAAATAATGATCAAATAGCTGCTGGAAAATTTGATGTAATTAAGGAAGATATTATCATTCAAATTCAGGGAAATAAAAATGAAGAAGCCTTCTTTTCAAATGATGTTATTGTAGCTATCAATACTAATATTGATGAAAGCTTAGCTGCTGAAGGATTAATTAGAGAACTTATAAGGCACGTTCAGGTGATGCGTAAAGAAGCTGATTTTAATGTTGATGATAGAATTGTGCTTTCTGGAAATTTATCCGACGAAATTTCAAAAGCTGTTAATGATTATAAAGAGTATTTCATGAATGAAATTTTATGTGTAGATATAGTGGACAGTTTGGATAATTCTGATTATAATTCTGTTTTCAAGTTTAAATCAGAAAAATTTGACATATTAATTAAGAAAAAATTATAAGAGGTGCCCAATTGGCTAAAACTAAATATACTAAAACAGAGCTTTCAAAATTTAAAGAAAATATTTTTGCTAAAATAGATAGTATAAGTGACAATATAGATGCTGTGAGATCTACTACCTCAAGCAATAGCACAGTTTTTCTTGAAAATAATACCGAGGATCACAACGAAGGTACTGAAGCTCATGAAGTTGAAAAAAGTTTTTTATTAATGTCTCGCGAATCTGACTATCTCGTCAATCTAAAGAAAGCTCTTCAAAGAATTGAAGACGGTACATATGGTTTATGTGAAGTATATCAAAATGATGCATCTAAGTGTGAATGTCCTGACAGTCCTTTGATTGCTAAAGAGAGACTAATAGAAGTTCCAAATGCAACAAAAGGTGTTTTCTGTAAGCAAAAGAAAAAATTAAATTTAGTATGAATTTTTTTTTATCCTTTTTTGTTGTACTAATTGATCAAGTTTCTAAAATAATAGTTCATTCAAAAATGAATCTTTATGATTCATTCAATGTAATTCCATATATACTTGATTTTACTTACATAAGAAATGAAGGAATAGCATTTGGAATCAATTTTCCAGGAGGAAAAATATTTTTCATCGTATTTCCAATTCTTATTACAATGTATTTAATATCATTATTAAAAAATGATGACTTTAAAGATAGAGCATCTCAAATAGCATTATTTCTTATCATTGGTGGTGCTATTGGTAATATTTTAGACCGTATCTTTCGTGGGTATGTCGTTGATTTTATCGATTTTCATATTAATGGAGCTCATTGGTATGTATTTAATATAGCTGATTCAGCTGTAACAATAGGATTGTTATTCTTGCTGTATAGTTCTATAATCATTAAGAAGTAAATATATTATGAAAATAGCAGTCTCTTCATCAGATGAATTGAAAAGAGTAGATAGTTTTTTATCTGAAAGATTGGTTCAATTTTCTAGAAC
>CERI01117212.1_pt1 | contig 11433 bp, 12 predicted proteins | sample 350261 | NCBI WGS metagenome assembly CERI01 (sample SAMEA2620979, study PRJEB7988) | marine metagenome | isolation source: saline water (ENVO:00002010), including
TTATTCAAACGTAGTGAAGGTAATGAAAGCGAATAGCAAACCCAGTGGAGTAATTGTAAATTCTACGACCAACATACACGAATCCTGTACGACATTATATCACGGAAATGCCAGATTTTACCTCTTTCCCAACGAAGAATTCATGAAAATGCTGCAATATCTTGGCCATGACCGCAACGACAGTGTGTTGCACTTAATGCCGATTATGACCTTTGAGACTTTAGCAGACGAGTAGTTGTAGTCCTCGGCGAACGTGTATATTTCAAGCCATGTTGATTGCTTGTTTTGCCAGCATGAGTTCACGCAGGGCGTCTTCTTCGATTTCCTTGCTTGGAAAACATGGATCCGCGCAGCCGAGATGCTCTATTTGTGTTTTGGGTGTATTCCTGTGTTTTTGAGTGCTTGTGTAGGGGGGCATATTTGGCGTGTTTGGTACACTGTCTTGGGTGTGGCGATTCAATGCGACAGAGTTTCGAAACAAATAAAAAACCAGAATTATGCACAACAAGACACTAGCTGCTACAATGTACATGTTCACAAAGAGTATGTGTAGTGAAATGTGCATGCCAATTGTCTTGTAGCGGCGGTAGTGTAAGTGTTGAGTGTATGCATGTAGAAGACAGAATCCAAACGTGAGGATGTAAAACATTATGGCGCGTAAAAGAAGTTCGTGAAATGGTTTGGTCATGCACTCTGTCCAGAGCATTCCAACTCCCAGTGCGCCCGAAAAGAAAGAAAGCACCTGCAAGTCCAACTTCAAGTGTGGCATGTCAACAAATACGTAAACCAACATAAAAATGCTACCAGTCGCCCACGTGACCGCAAGAACGTAATGGGAAATGAAAACCGCTGACGAAATGTGGCAGTTGAAGTTATGCGACGCATTTGACTCGAATTGTATATCAATAAGTCTATTATTGCCATACATTAGCGCTGCGGGCACCAAAAATCCACACATGCGGTTGCTGGCATCGTTTTTGAAGAGACATGCGTCAAAGTAGACAAACCAAGCACTGACGACAACAATGAGGTGTATTTGACCGACTACAATTGTCAGCACCTGCATGACAGTGAGAAATATTGCAGCTCGTAGCAACAGCATGATGAGAGGCAGGTATGTTGCCACGTGCATCACATCCACCCTCAAATCATCTTCCTCCTTTGAAGCCATGTCCTAGAGGGGTGTTATGTGGTCATATATAAACATCAAAAAGACACCTTGACATCACGGCAATGTGGTCCCAAAGCACTTTACTCACGTCCGCATTCAAGAGACTGACTGCGCTTTCAGATCCCAATCTTGGAATCATGCCGCTGAAGAAAGCAAATATCATCTCTTCCCAAGTTGCACGCGCTACTATATTCTTCCTGTGCAAGATGACAAAGTTGTTGAAGTAGAGTGGATCCAATAGATGTGCATTCTCAAATAGAGTTGTCACCATCTCATTTTGAAGCCCAGTTGCAAATATAGAGTGGTCAAGTGCTGGTTTCCACTCTATAACAGCCCTTACATAAGAGCGGTAGGCTGAAACAATACAATCCGAGATACGGGAAGTGATGTAGTCGCACCATTCAATGCCACGCTGTTGGGTCATTTCAAAAAGCATTTTTTTGCCTTCTATGTTAATTTCGCGGAATTCTGCCATGCCATTGATTAGCATGTCTCGACGACTCCAAACCAGGCGACGGGTGCCAGCTGACACGCTCATCCAAGACCACACCATTTGGCGCAGGAACGTAGACATCTGCCGAAGAAAATGCTCAAATGCGGTGTTGTATTCTGACAAAGATTGGAATGAAACCCTGGGCACTTTGACTGTCTCACCAAATCGCCGAATCGACAATTTTGGTTTTGATATTTGCCTGTTCCATACGCCAGACTCTTCATTCGATTCGTCATTTCCCCCTTCAATCCCCTCCTCATTTATGTTGTTGTTTTCTCTATTGGGGGGAGACATTTCAAATGGTATTAGGGGATCTTGAGGCATTGTCGTGTATTGTTGTTTTGTTGAAGATAATCGGATATTTTAATTCACACAAAAAAAAATTAAATAAGTCGTTTGCACATATAGTGGCATGATAACTGCATTATGTCGTGTCTACCCCTTTCATGGGAAAATTCTAAACGAAAACCTTCAAATGCTTCAAATGCACAACGCCGGCAGAAGCGCACGAGACATGATTTCAGTACCAAATCGCATCTGGAGACTGTGAATGCAGCATTGGACAAACATCTTGAAAGGGCTGAAACAACCGTGTCAAATGAGTTTGATTTTGATCCTTTGTTGGAAAGCATCCCATTCGTCAAGTTGTTACAGAATATCAAGCCCCCCAGTGAAAATATGCCCGACGTGGTCATAGTCACGCGGGCTTACGAAGAGACATTTCTTCGTGAATGCATTTCCAACAAAGAACAGCAGTGTGTGATGGGGGCTCAGTGTGAGTGTATGGTCATAGACATTTCACAGCCCTTTGTCGGGGTTTGTTTTGTGCTGCCAAATGCCTTGAGTCATTTAGAAGATGACGACGACAATACTGTGGCGCCACCCAACGTGAATGGCACCGAACATGACCATTCAATGAAAAGGGAAAATGGAATGTGTTTGTTGTGTTTGCGCAAGGTGACCCAGATATTATTTTATCAGAGTATTCACCGTGGACTGCAAATCAACGGAGTCATTCAGAAACATGGAAATATATGCAATCAGCCAGGAGAGTACCACAGTAACGCCATGCTTATTTGTCCTCCCCATGGTCCCATCTACAGTATGCCACTTCCGATTGTCGCCCACCAGCGAAATAATTACGTAGTGAGCAAGCGCCAGGGAATTCATTGGATTACACAAAAGAATGTCGCGTTTGAGGATTTTCATTAAGCCCCATTTCCACGTCTTTGATTGAAAGGGGAAACATTTTCAAGGACGGGTGGATGGACACCAACGAAATGGGGCTGCCATTTTTTCCAAACGACAGCATATGCAATGATTCGCCTATTCTCAAGATAATTCATGATTTATACTCAAAAATGCACGGAAATGAGGTGCAAAGGTATGAGATTATGAGAGAAATTGACAGGTATTGGTTTGCTTTGTTTCTTCAAAGCATCGATTCACCATTGACGAAACGTATTCCCTGGCATTCGTTTGTTCTGAAATTGTCGGACGTTTTCAGTCTTGATCAACTTCCAGACATAGGCCCATGTATCCGCCAGCTCTCCCTGCATCGCAACATATCAAACAATGTGATGTGTCGTATTATCCAATACAGTCTTCCGTATGTGAAGCATAACAGGTTGAATTTTCCACGTTACGTTGATGTTCCGCATACAGAGCTCGTGGACCTGATTCAAATAACACTGGCCATGCTTCTGAGTATATACCCTCACTGCACCAAACAAGCCTTGTGGCAACTCCGTTTCAAAATTTATATTTACATCTATCACCTGCTCAGTCGGGGAAATAAGTATGACCAGTACACGTGGTGCCTCAACAACATCAATCTGATTCGCATTGCCATGGTGGAATATTTTGTCTACTTTGTAAGCACAAACATGCCAGCTGAATACGAGATTCTACAAACCCTATTTGGGTGTAGTGGGAATGTAGAGGTGACATTTCGTCAATTTTTGGTCAACGTGGAGTACTTCAGAACACAGAATTTGCAGACGACAGACTTGAACTGGGAGAATATCCACAAGAAATCACACTACATCATTGAAAGGTGCAATCGACTTTGCAAGGCGAAACCCAAACTCGCAAAGAATCATACCAAGTCTGAAAACTATACCATTGATTCTGTGAATCTGAAGCGTATATTGGATATTCCCAGATGCACACACCCTTTCCATGCTAAGATCTTCAATCCAAACATGACTTTTGATGATATGAAGCATGTCTACCACATACACAGAAATATATTTATTCACGTCTTACCCAGGAGTGTATTCAAAATCCAGGCAATGTGTCTTTACAACATGATGCAGAGGGAGTCCTTTTTATACAGCAATTGTATGTATTTGTATGTGTGTTTTCGGTGTATTCATGTCCACCCCCATGTCATGGATAGTATTCGCATAGATACACAACAAGGCAAGCACTGTCAACATTGCAACAGGAGTGACGGGATGCATAAAATCAACGTGTTGGGTCAGATTGTCTCTATTTTTTCCAAGAACTATTATTTTTGTCACGAGTGTCTAATGGTGCATGAATGGAAGTCAATTGGGGTTGAATTTTTCAAATGCCCATTTGCAAAGAAAGAAGAGATAACAAAAAAGTCCGAGTGCATTCTATGTAAAAAAAATGTAAACGTGAATACGTTTCACGTACTCGACAGTAAATTGGGGGTCATGCAATCTATTAATTTATGTTTGAGACACTCGCCAAGAGACTATCAAATGAAATATATTCATAGTCTCCATTTATTGTTTGAGTGTCTCAGAAAAAGGCATGAAGCTCGATTTGGTATAGTATAAATTTTGATTTCCCCTTTTTATTTCAATCATTTGTTTAAGCAATAAATCATCTTGATTCTTTGAACATAATTTACTCCTATTTCTGAACATTGCAACGAACAATCACTATCAAATTCAAACTACGTGTAAAGGTCGCAATCGCGGCAAATCTACACGATAGTTTGTTCTCATGACAGCACACAAAGTTTCAGTATCTATTTCTTCAATGAAATTTTACGACACATATAGCTACGAACATCCATCTCCACATGATCAGATTTGTACGGTTTCCCGTGGCATTGCTGCGTTTCATTTCGTCCAAGAACACCCCCATCTGAAGAGGGCGGAGCATCTTGGTGTGCAGCGAAGCTGGAAGAAGAATTTCCAACAGAATTGGCACATTCATTCCAAGATTTTGGAGCAGGCCCTTCGCAAGGTGGTCGCGCTCAAGAAGATTGACATCACTGTGGAAGAAACAGACTTGGCCTTTTGCATTTACAAGTATAGGACAATGTTGGGGAATGCACTTGAGGCGATTTTGCTCGCAGATGTGGCCTAGAGACTCTGGGTCATCAACATGATATCAACCATTTCGTGTTTTCTTGCGCCTGTAATACACTTTGCAAATATACGAATCTTGTCCCCGTAGTGGTCTTGGCCATCAGAATTTAGCATGTATGGCTTGGGAAACGCGATGAGGCTTTTGCGGTCAGACTTTCCACCAAGAGGGTATGCGTCCATGGCCCCCAGTGCTCGTTGGTGGTAAGCCTCGCGACTCTTTTCACTTTCCGTGTCACCTGATGTGTACGTCTTAAGAGCAAGCAACTTGTTCTTGAGCTCTGCCTCGTTTTTGGTGTTAATGTCAATGTTTCTGCGGGTTCCTGCCATTATAAGACCATTTCTGGAGTGCTCATTGTCTTGGCAGAAACAATTTCGCTCAAAGTCAAAGTACCACTGGAGCATTTGGCCTGCCTTGCATTCAAATGCTCCGTTCATTACAGTGCACATACCACCGATGAGAACAGAGCCTACAGTGTCGCCGGACAACGCACTGGCATAGGCGATGCCCAGGGAGTATCCCTGAGCAATGAAATATGGCATGTTTTTGAGTTCCATGGAAATCTTCCTCCAATCACAACTCTGTGGATCTGCATTTGTAAAGAGGGAATAGAACTTCTCCTCTTTTCCCGATGCCAACTGGTGAAGAAAGTTTTTGGTGGACATGAAGTCCCGACCTGTTTTGGAGGCATGATAAAGAACTACAAGCGCTTTCTGTGCCTGTGGTGACATGTCACCCAAAGTTGTGACGACGGCGGGATACGCCTGTCCGGGCTTAATCATGTTGGAATTGGAGTTCAGCGGCATTCCCACATTGAGGACAAGCTCGTCGCGTGTCATGCAGTACTTGTGCTTGTGCATGTGCATGTGATTGTTTGAATTCTGGCCATTTTCACACCAACCTGACAGCATAGCAGAATGGACCTTGCATGCCATGATGTGCTTTGAAGCAGAATCCACACGAGTGCCAGTGGACCCAGCAAGCCCGGGGAAACTATTGGACGCATACATTGATTGGGCCATTAATACCGTTTGACTTGGAGGGCTTATATAGTTCATTTTTGTATATTTACTGAAAACTCTGATGTTGTGTGTTTCATGCTTTTGTTTTGTAGGCCATATCTTCAATGTCCAATACCACTTGAAATTTGGATTTTTTATTGGTTAGTATGCTTCTTTTTTGCTTCAGTTCCTCGTGGAAGAATTGATTGCGATTTTCATACATCCGGCTCGTTTCATTGTTCCTGTTTCGGGTGAAAGTAGTGATTTTTGTGCCATTTTTACTCTTTGTATTGGGGTTGTCTGTGTGGGTCTGGTCGTTTTTGTTTTCGTGATCTTCGAATTCGATGGTGTTGTGGATATTCAACGCCTTGATGTTTTTGTTCATTGGAAATATTATGATGGCATCGCGGTAATGATTTGTATTTGATTTGATGTTTGAAATTACATGATTGATGTTGTGTGTTCGCCAGTGGTTATAGTATTGGCCTGGGATACTGACATGTGCGTGTAGTTGATATACACTTGGCGTGTAGTGGAAGTATATCTTAAAATTATGCACGTTTCCCGTGATGTGTTTGCGTAGATACTCCGTGACACCCCTTTTCACTTCAAATAAAAGAGGTAGGTGCTCACGACGCAGATCACGCAATGTTTTAAGTTCAGGGTCCTTGAAGATGACCAGCATGCGAAAGTCGTGTCCCTGGTGTATATCCTTGCACAACAACCACGATGGGTGGTTTTCAAATATCTCTTCTTCCCTTTTCAGTGGTTTCCCTTCAATCATAAAGTAAATCCACTGTTTGTCGATGTCACCACATCTTTGAATTATAAACTGCTGCATGCGGGGAGTGTAGAACGTTTCCGGATCACACAATGCAATGTCTTTCATTTGATATATTTGTATCGTATCTTATATTTCCATGTCAGTGTATAAGCTACTTTAGTTTCAAAACTACGTTTTTATATTTTGCACCACACTAGTAGTATGCAATGAAGCGTGTCGCTGCCTTTTTGACCCGCTATGGTGTATTTGCTGGCCTTGCCTACATTCAGTCTTTGATGGCCTCAATAAGTCCTGTAATTCTAAGACTGGAGACTCGATTGCTGTTGTCTTCGTGTCAAATAGCTATCTTCGCTGGCATGCTCTGCGTTTATTTGATGTGTCGCTGGATCTTTTCCATTATGCACTCTTCCAGGTTGTACAATGTAACCATGCAGAGGGACAGTTTTGGCGAATCTGGTAGTATCATAGACGCTGGCATGGGATTTGATCTACATGAAGAACGTGAAAGGGATTTCAGTATGCAACGCCCACCCAACGTGCACGCGGAAACAGCTAGTCAGGTCAGCAGGGGGCTCATTGCCCAGCAAGTTGTAATTTTTCCAAATAGAGACGCACTGGGCAGCCACATCATGCGAATCTATGGTGTTGGATTTCTCTTGTGGGCAACAGTGTACTGCTTCAACTACACACTCGGCTACATATTCTTCCATACAAGCACGGGCTTTGTTCTGGGACACATACTGCGTATATTTTTGGAACAGAGTTCCCTGATCCCGACATTCTACTGCTCTATATTGGCTCTTCTCACGTGTATAACGTACATTCAATTGGCGGTACAGGAGAATGACAGGGGTCAGTGGATGCGTATGGATGCCAAGGATATACTGGTGGGTGTATTCACACCAATTGTCATAGGCTTTTCATGGGCATCCGGATTGTTGTTTGGATCAAAAAACACATTCTGTCTTTCTATGGCTACAGAAGCGTTTCCTGTCTGTCTGTTGTGTGTCATGCCAATCATGTGGGCTACGCCGGTGGATTCATTTGAGCATATTTTTTTATTTTTTGAAATTGATATGTATTTGTTGAGTATTTTAGTCGAACCAACTGTCAAATTTCTGGCCATATACACGATGCTAGTTTCTCTCCAGACGGGCAACACGATTGACATGGTAATTGTCATCACAAGTGTTGCTCATGGTCAGATGTTTGTGGATTTGGATTGGAATAAGAGCACTACACCACTTTTGATTATCCAGGTTATCCTGACGTCACTGCTTCTCGTACTACGCCTCATGCAATACTGCTACACGGACGTGTTTCATATGACACATAGGAGGAATAAAGGCGGCCAAGAAGCAATGGACATTGAATCTAGTGTAGTGGGAGTTACCCCAACAGGCTCATACGTTGATAATCTCGAGTCGTGGCGGGAACGTGTGGCACAGGACGAGGATGGCCCTCTTCCATAGGCTTGTCCCTGGGAATAATGAGATCACTGTCTCCTGTCAGACGCATGTATTTTTCCAATGTGCTCTGTTCTGCCCCAGGACGAGGACTGTCACTGTACAGGCGGTCGATGGCCATGAAAGACAAATCCATCATGGCGTTATTCCGGGGATTCAATAAATGGCGCCGTCGAAACAGATTGTTGAGAATGGTTACATCCATTTCACAGTATTCCTTCAACGCCTCCCACTCCTCGTTTTGTGCCATCCCAATGGCTGCCGTGCCCGTTGATATCTTCATTGGCACGTTGTTCTTTTCACACAAAAGGTTGAGAGAAAACGTGTGCGAGAAGCGCTGTTTGCATGTGTAGAATATGTCACACAGCTTGTTCTTCCACATCCTTATTATTTCGTCTGGGACATTGAATGTCTTTTGGATGAATGGAATGTCAAAGTTCATTCCATTGAAGGCACACAGACTGGTTGCTGAGTTAAAGGCTTCGAGCATGTTTGTTTTGTTGAGTTCATATCCTTCGGCGTCACCAGCCATCTTCAATCTGTGAAATTCGTAGGCGATTTTTTCCCCGGTGAAAAAATCTTCAGTGCAGACAATCGTTATGTCGTCTCTCCCTGCTTTGAGGCCCATGGTTTCTATGTCAAACGCAAGCATGGTATGGATGCTAGACCCGCATAGCACATATGATTGTGTGATCTATTTTTTTTTCTTCGGCTTCAAAACATTTCACCCAAACAAAGAAGCATGCGTCTTTGTGTATTTCACCATGTTTACCGGCCAAGACAACATGCTCAATCCAAACATTTTGCGATGGAAGAAGTTGAGAAGGCCATTTGTTCTTACGAGCAGAATGAAAAGGTTGCATACGTGCAATTGGGAACATATAGAACTTGATGTACTTGGTTGTTTGGTGTGTGGAGACATCCATATTTGTCACATAGACACATGCCAGGTTGTGAATACTTCAGATGCAACTGTTTGTGTCATCAGTGGGGTCTGTGTCAAAACGCAAAATTTCAAACAGGATGAATTCTGTGACCGGGTTGCTCCATATTGCTTCTGTACAAATACCACCTCGCAGAAAAAAACCATATCCGAGCACGTGGTCTTCACCTACATCAATGAGATCCTCTGCTCGGAAATGACAAGGCAGAGTTTTCAGGTGGACATTCGGAGAGAGTTGCATAAACTGGTCGTCAAAATCACGAACAGTATTGAAAAACGATGCATGAAGGGCGGTGAGCCGTGTTGTATTGTAGACATTCTTGAAGAGATGTTTGCAGATGGGGGCAAGAAAACGCAGATGCTGTGTTCGTACAATGAGGCATTGCGTATTGAATGCGTGCAATACGTTGGACAGAAAATAACAAGGATATTGAATTTTTACCAAAAACACAACCAAAAAAACATCAAGCCCATGGAAGTCAAGACGTATGTCGTTGGTCTCCTCTATCTCATGAGAGCAGGTGTAATCGTCAAGAACCAACAGGTAATTACCAAAGTAGAAATACTGGAGTGTCTTCTTCCGTCTGAAAATTTGCTGGAGTCTATCTTTGGCTTCAAGTCCAAGAATATTACTGACATCGAAAATCGTTTCAAGTTCTTCTTTCGGCAGATCTCCATGCATAATTTGCAAAAGATTTGTTTGTAGGAATCTAATAATCATAAAGTGGCCCCCTTTGCTGTGTGCATGCCCAGAGCCACAATGAAAGACGTCATGGCGATAACAAATATGTGAAGCTTGGCATACATTGAAGACGATAAAGTGCTCCCAGACCTCACACTACTCTCTACAAGGAGAAGCAAGTGAATTGCTACAAAGAAATCCATACAAGTGCTCGCAAAAAGTAATCCCGCTTTCAAATTTTGTTTCGCTTTTTTCAAGACTTCGAATTCGTCACGGAATAGAAAAAGCTTGAGCCACGACCTCATGAGAAATAGTGTAGTCATCAAGGTCAAATATGGCGTATCAAATGTCTTGTAAACAAGCAGGATGAGAAGAAGAATAAAGGCAACTAACAAGCTGAAACTCGTGTCCCTGTCGTCCCTCGTTGACTCGTTGTTTTGGTTGTATGGGGGGTTGGGTGTCTCCTTGTTTTGATTCTCTGGGGAGGGCTGTGTTATCAAGGGGGCTGTTTCCTCTAAAATTGGTGCAACTTTGTTACTCGTGCCCCTGGACATTCTCAATAACAATGGATTGAGAATGTAATGATAGAAAAACTGTAGAAGCACGTAAACACATAGAATTATCACAGTGTCGTGGTCCTGCGTTGTGACAATGGTTTTTGATTGAAGTAACTCGTTTATCGCCATAGTACCCAAAAATAGAAGCGTTGAAAACAGAAATATTACATATGAACTGTCTTTGATTGACTGTAGCAGGCTTTTGATTCCCCACTTTGTACTACTGACATCCTCTTTATGTACACTCGTGGTTTGATTCTGGTCTTCGCCACCCCTGTACTTTGTGAGAATGTTGATAATGTTATTTGTCATGAGGCTGATGAGATAGATGGCCAATATACTGTAAATGAAATACAGTAGTGTGGAAGTGGTGTTCTGTCTCCAGTAAACAATGTTTTTGTTCAGATCCCATATGAAATCTAAATTGGAATCCAGGATGTCACAAAGTGAGACCTCGTAACGATCATCCCCCACTTTAATTGCGCGATTGCTGTACTTGTATGTACATGGTGAATACTCTGTCTCTTCAAAGTCTTTCAAGAAATAGTGATTGGATGGGCTCAGATCACTAAACTTGTCTGGAATGTCAACATCTGTTGTGGGAAACAAGAGCATTTTGGTTGTATCTTTGACGAGGGAACACAAAGCATCTGGTGTTGGGTTGCATTCAGCGTTCTTCCACTGATCTCCCCCCAACGACATCAATGGTGTTTGTGAATGCTGTATTCCACGGCTATTTATCCGTATAAAATTTGATTCTAGTATGATTGAGTACATGAAACCAGTATTCCATGAAAATGGGTCTTCGTTGTTCACGAAAACAAGATATGGATGAGAGTCATCCCTTATGGACATGTATGGCATTTATCTTGCTTGTAGACCTGTTTTATAGTCAGCATCTTATACGATATCAACGCGTGCACTATGATCAGGAGACTAACAACCAACTCTATTATTTCAATGTCGTGTCGTCGTCAGAGGAGGAAGG
>CERI01098737.1_pt1 | contig 11427 bp, 12 predicted proteins | sample 350261 | NCBI WGS metagenome assembly CERI01 (sample SAMEA2620979, study PRJEB7988) | marine metagenome | isolation source: saline water (ENVO:00002010), including
TTATTTTGTTGTTTGTTTTGTTGTTTATTTTGTTGTTTATTTTGTGATTCTATAGGTTCTTCAATATGTATGGTGTGCATTATGTTTTTTAAATCATAATTACTTAATGGTGTAAACATTTTCTCAATATACATATTTTGAATATTTATAGTGATAAGTATTGTTATAAGTAATGCTATAGTTGGTTCAACCATTGATAACAATATGATAAAGATAAATATCAACATTTTTTGAATATCATTATTTATATTCATACTGATTGAAGGAACAATCCGTATAGTTTGTAATAATATAATTACAGTTAAAACTATTTTAAAAATATTCATTATTAATTTAATATATACAAAATTTTTATATTATGTTAACTTCTAAAGGTTACAAAATATTAAAAAATAATGATTGTGATAAAATTATTGAAGAGTTAACTGTCAAACCATTTGGTGATTTTATGAATAACGAAACCAACGACGAGTTTTGTGTATGTTTGCAAACTTCAAAATATTTATATGTTCCAAAGTATTTTGGTTTACAAAAATTTGGATTGGCAAATGAATATAAATTGAATGAACCTACAAATATTAATGTAGATTTTTGTGGAAATGTAATGGATAGACAAAAAGAACCGATAGACGCATTTTTAAATGCTGCAAATGATCCTTTAAAAATGGGTGGTATTCTTCAGTTACCACCTGGTTTTGGTAAAACTGTAATGGCATTATACCTCATTTCTAAATTGAAAGTAAAAACATTAATTATTGTACATAAAGAATTTTTAATGAATCAATGGAAAGAACGGATAGCACAATACATTCCAAATTGTTCAGTTGGTATTATTAAACAAAAAAAAGTTGAATCAAATAATGATATTGTCATTGCAAGTCTACAAAGTTTATGTATGAGATCTTATGATGAAGATGTTTTTAAAGATTTTGGATTTTTGATCATTGACGAATGTCATCATGTAGGCGCACAAGTTTTTTCTAAAGCATTATTTAAAGTAAATTTTAAATATACTTTAGGGTTATCAGCAACTGTTAATAGAAAAGATGGATTGACTAAAGTTTTCAAATGGTTTTTAGGAGATATTGTATATAAAATTGCAAAAAAAGAAAACATTCCGTGTATTGTAAAACAAATCATTATTAAAGATACTGATGAACGATATAAAAAAGAGTACTTGTTATTCAATGGAAAAGTAAATATTGCAAAGATGATAACTAATATTTGTTCATATGAACCAAGAACATTAGAAATAGTGAATCAAATCAAATCAATATTAGAAGATAGTGTACAAAATAGCAGGAAAATATTGCTACTTAGTGATAGAAAACAACATTTGATAGATATAGGATCATATTTTGAAAAAGAACAATATGGATTTTACATGGGTGGGCTGAAAGAACTTGAATTAGAAAAAAGTAAATTAAAACAAATTATTTTAGGTACATACAACATGATATCTGAAGGATTTGATTTACCTTCATTAGATACATTAATTCTAGCTTCACCGAAAAGTGATGTTGAACAATCTATAGGTCGTGTGCAAAGAAAACATATCATTACAGAAAACGATAATATACCTTTGGTAATTGATATAATAGATAATTTTTCTTTGTTTGAAAGACAAGCAAATAAAAGAAAGACCTTTTATAAAAAAATGAAATATGAATTGGATTAAAAAAATTCTACAATTAATAAAATGATATCAATAATACTTAAAAACTCGTTATTATTTTTTTTAATTATATTGATTTTACATTTTATGATAAAGAATGAGTTGTTTGACAATGTTGAAAATATGAAAAGAAAATTAGTACAAAAGAAAATCATGGAAGAAGATGAAGATGTGAAAAAGACATCACATCATGGTCATGTTCACAAGATTCCAAAAGAAGTGAAACCAGTTATAGAATCTAATAACACACCAGTAAAAGAGGATGATAAATTGTTAGAACAAACTGATCAAAATCAAAAAAGTGACGATTGTGAAAACTCTTTGACTTGTGCTGATTTCAAAGAAGATCCAAACATGAAACAAAAAGGATTTGAAAAAGATAATATGAAAGAATTATATGATTTTGTTTTTGACGATGACAAGAAAGAAGATTTATTGGAAAAACAATTTAATATATCTACTACTCAAGTAACTGAAAAAAATGAAGTTGATTTACATCATGAAATCAAATCATCAATCATAAAGGAAAATGAAAATGATATAATGAAATGTAATTTTGAAATAATTGGAAACATAGAAGAAGATAATGAAAATGATGTTGTTGGATTAGATTATTTATCTCAAAATGCGTTTGCGAAAATGATTTAAAATTTGACACTTTGAAATATAAATATATATAAAGATGCAGACAGGAAATATTTCATTTTGTGAAAAGACTGCATTAAATATCAAATCTGATAATACAAAGAAACAAATATTACAGAATATTGAGGACAAATATGGTATAAAAGTATTAAAAAAGCATTTTGAAAATTTTGACGAATCTAGTTCAATATCAAAATTACAGAAAAATCCATATTTAATGTGTTTAAAGTCTAATGGAAACCCTTATTTTATGTTACTTACACGTATAAATGAAATTAATACGTGTATTTTAATTGATAAAAAAATTCAACAAGGATATTTTTTACCACGAATGATTGTCATACATAAACAATTTTCTGATAAATTATTCAACGATACAATTATTGATGGTGAAATGATAAAAGATAAAAATGAAAACTGGGTATATTTAATAAACGATATGTTTGTATATTGTGGAAAAAAATTAGATGATCTTAATTTCATAAAACGTGTTAACATTTTATATGACTTATTAGAAAATCATTACAAAAAAGGACACCTTGATATATTTGCTATGCAAATTAAAAAATATTTCAAATGTTCTGATTTACATTCGGAAATGTTACCATTCAGAAACATTGTACCATATTCTTCTCGTGGAATTATTTTCAAACCAATGTTTTACAAATTCAAAGATATTCTTTATAATTTTGATAATTCTTTAATTGTATCTACCAAAAAAGTCAAACGTTTAGGGAAAACAAATGAATTCATTATGTCAGATACTAAAACATTCAATACAAATATTAATCAATCTAAGTTTAACGTTTCAGAAAATAAACAATTTATCATAAAAAGTACAAATACTCCAGATATATACGTTTTACATGATATTAAAACAAATGATATTGTCGGAAATGCTTGTGTTAACAATCTTAATACAAGTAAATTCTTAAATACATTGTTTGAAAACTCGTCATTAAACACTTCTTTTCATGTTAACTGTAAGTTAAATCCTAAATTCAATAAATGGATTCCTATTTCAAAATGTTAATATAATTCTCTAATGTTGAATTTATCAAATCAATATCACATTTTTTTGTAATGTTACAATTAAAATAAACATGATTAAACACTTCATCATTATCATATTGAATAGATTCAAAATTTAGATAAACATTGTTCAACAATTTTATGATTGTTTTTTTTATATTTATATTATCTTCATAAGTTGTTGTTGAAGGAAATGTATGTATTGGTAAACTTTGTCTTTGATAATAATTAACAACTATATCTTTAGTAAGTTCTGAATTTTGAAACTTCATGTTATAAAGATTGACAGTGGACTCTTTTTCATTTACATTATATTCTAATGAATCATACAAATATTTTTGATATTCTTTTTGAAATGGTTTGATTGTTTGATTCGCTAGTTTTAATTTATACAACATATTAGCTATCTCAATATCGCAGAAATGAATATCATAAACAGTTGGTTCAACACTTTCTTTTACAAATACTACTTCAATATAATTTGTATCATTCAACAAATTTTTGGAGTTAATATACATGATATTTAGAGTTTAATTTAGTTATAATAGTATTTAATATAAAATATTTATATCATTTTTTTATTAAAAATTGAATTAAATATACATTAATATGTTCAATATATATTCATGAATCATTCAACTAAAAGAGACACTGTTAAGAAATTATTAAAGGAAAAAACAAACTTAAGTGACGAAATTGTAGATGATTTAGAAAAAGGTATTTTTAATTGGTGTGTACTCTATTCAGATGAAAAAGAACTTCAAAAGACATGGAATGATAAAATGTTTCAATATCTTTATGTAAATAAAAGTAAATTATTGATTGAAAATATAGATCCGAATTCTTATGTAAAAAATAAAAGATTGCAGCAAAGAATCTTAGATAAAGAATTTAAGCCTCATGAACTTTCATTCATGGAAAGCACAAACATTTTTCCAGAAATTTGGAATAATATTTTAGATATGAAGATGAAACAAGAAGAAAATTTCCACAACAGCAAACAAGTTGCTAAAACAGATGTGTTCAAATGTGGAAAATGTAAAAAAAGAGAATGCAGTTACTATGAATTACAAGTTAGAAGTGCTGATGAAAGTTCTACAATTTTTGTTACATGTTTAAATTGTGGAAACAGATGGAGAATTGGATAATTAATAATGTGGAATAATCATATCACTAATTCTCCAATATTCTTGTGACTTATTAGGTAAAGTTCTAAGTAACATAAATGGTATTTTTTTTTGACGAAGTTCTTCATTTGCAATATCTTTAATATTTTTTAATTTTTTCAACTCTTCAACAGACAATGTTGAAGCTGCACCATATGCTAATTGTTCCATTCTAACACCAACTATTGAAGTTTTTTCATATTTAGTCATTATATTCTTTGAAAGATTATTCAATGGATTATAGTTTGCTACAATTTCATTAAAATTAGATTGATCATCTATAATAGTATGTTCCATTTTATTATAAATATATTTAATAAAGGGAAGTAGTTAAATATATATCAATTTTTTTAATTTATTTTGTTTTCCAAAAATGTTTACAATGAGTACAATAATATACATATACTAGATTTATATGATCTATTTTTATATACATAACATCATTTTTTTCATCTGTTTTTTTTGAACAATTTTCGTTAGGACAGTTAATATTATCTACATGTGGGATCGTAATATCATGTTCAATATTTCTATTAATATATTTATTGAAATCTACTTTTTTATCATACATATTTTGAACAATCAATTTTGATGAATTTTCATTTGATATTTCTTTTTCAAATGAACAGCATTTACAATATAATTTAACATTAAATTTATCATCTTCATCATCTTTAACATACATCATATTATTGCAGAAATTACAAAACTCCATTATATATAATATATAGATTAAAGTTCGTTACTTTAATCAATTTTTTATTAATATCATATTTAAATATATAAATAATGGTGGAGATTAATGTTTACATTATTCATTATGAAAAATTAGATGATAGAAAGGAAAATATTGAACTGTTAAAATCATACATAAATCCTTTAGACAATGTAAATTTTAAAATTATTACGGATCACGAACCCGAATCCATTAATATGAACAATATTAAGAATTTAATATCAATGAATCCACTTGAAGAATCTGAAAACCAATTCTATAATAATTTTAATACAAAATTGAGTATTCACTCTATATCCAATGGATTGAAACATTTCAAAGCTATTCAAATGATATCTAAAGAAAAAGAAACTTCCATCAATATCGTTTTTGAAGATGACGTTATGTGTTCTAGTAAATTATTTTCTCAATTAAATTCATTGCATTCAAATATAAATGAAGTTCCGTGGGATATTGTCTTACTAGGACAACCATCAGAAGAAGTTCAAAATACAAATAATTTATCTTTAAAAAAAATTTCTCCAACAAACACCATCTTTCCATGTATTGATTCCTATTTAATAAAACCTTCATTCGCAAAAACTATATTGATCAATTTCTTTCCATTACGCTATCCATTGAATATACAATTAAGTTATGTAATTGATAAAATGAACAATCAAAATTGCTATAAGATTTTCCCAAATATTACAGGAGATGGTAGCAAAATAGGAATATATACCAGTTCTATTCTCCCAAATAATGTGTTACTTTTCAATAATATTTACAAAACAATATACACGACATTAGAAAATAATACTAAATTAAGTGAAGAACAAATAACTGAAATAAAGACTTTATTAGATAAAAATGAATATAAACAATCACCAGATTTCATTCATATAGAGGCATTATTGTACATGAAGATTGGAGATTTACATAAAAGTAAAGATCTATTTGAAAAAGCGTATGATACATTTACTATCAAAAACTCACCTATGAATAACACTTCTGTATTTCTAAAAAATTATATAAATATTTTCAAAATGATTCAATAAAAAATATAATTTAAAAAATTGAATTTAAAAATTTGTATTTATGTATTAAACTAAAATCAATATGATTATTCCTGTTCGTTGTTTCACATGTAACAAAGTTATAGCTGATAAATGGGAATATTACAAGAAAAAAGTTCAATCTAAAGAAGATGAAGCAAAAAACGCAAAAGTAACGAAAGAGTCTTTAAAGATTGAAAACAATCGTGAAATATACTTTTCTGAAACATATAAGGGAGAAATATTAAATGAATTAAATATTAAAAAAATATGTTGTAGAAGACATTTTCTAGGACATGTAGATCTAATAGATTTAATTTAGATGATGATTCTAAAATCATATTATTAATTTTAATATTATAAAAGTAATAATAAGTATCATGGCATCAGTTGAATATGAAAAAGTATATCATGAAGCAATCAATAATAATGATGATTTGTATTCTAATTTGATGAAAAGAGAAGAAAAAACATTAGATATGATTAATCGTGTTGTAAATCAAAAAGAAACAGAATCAAAGAATAAAACTATATTAGAGATGGGGATAAAACAAATTGTTGTAAATACTTTTTTAACATTGAAAAATATAGGAAATGATTTATCAAAAGGAGATCCTATAAATTTGAGGTCCCAAAATAGACAAGTATATTTGGGTTTTTTTATAACATTTATTACGTTTTGTATAATATTATTATATAAAATAGAAGAATGATTTTGAATATTGATTTTTCAAAAAAAAATGTTTTTTTTATTGTTGTTTTTGGATGCTTGATATATAATTTATTAAAATATCAAAACTATATTCTTATAACATTATCTATTTTAGTCTTTTTTGCATATTTATATTCCCAAAATATTAAAACACAAACAAAAAAGAAAATAGAAAAAAAAGATATTAAAAAACTTATTGAAGAGTTTACTGATGTAAAATATGTAAATCCATCTCAGAATTTTGTATTATTAGATGAAAAACCAAAAGTATTCAAATATATATATATCAAACCTATATTTTTTGATAAAATTCATGAATTAAGATTCATAAGGAAATATAGTGCAGAAAGTATTTTACAAATAGTTGTTATATTAGAAAAATTTTTGAAAATATTTTACAATATATTATCAGAAAGATATCCTATTGAAGGAAATATAGATTATATGAAAGATTTACATTATGAAATGAAAAACTTAAGATTAGTAATACATAAACATATTCCGTCCTATTCTAAACGAATTCATAGATTTGGCAAAAAGTCTTTAAGAAATGTTGTTGATGAAAATTTTGAAGAAATATTAAAACTTATGAAAGATAAAATTGATATTGTTATTTCGTTGATAAATGAAAAAAAGATAAATTTGTAATAACAAAATGTTAACATCTTCTGACGAATTATTAAAAAACTATTTTTGGAAATATGTAGATATCAATGTCAATATTGAAGAAAGTAATTATCTAAAATCAATAATTTATCAAAATTCAGAATGGATTGACTTTTTTACAAAATATCAAAGATATTTTAAAAATACGAATGAAGTTATTAATTTTTCTATAATTGTTTCACAGTTAGAAGATACAGATTACAAAAGATTTATTAAATTTTATTTACGAAATTGTAAACGAATTTTGAATTCTAATGATAATATTATAGAAAATATTCATGATCTCCAAAGATTCATTGCAGACGATGAAACAAAATTTAAGTTGTTCATAGTATGTTTATATTATTATTTTTAATGTTCAATAAATTAAAAAAATGGATTTTTGGAACATTATAGATGTTTATTTCAGATCAAATAAATTATTTTTAACCAAACATCATTTAGAATCATACAATGATTTTGTTTTGAATAAAATTCCCTATATTATTGATACTCTCAATCCAATCACTATATTAAAAGAAGATAAAGATTACAAAATTGAAGTTATAATTGACAAAAATTATAGAATTCAAAGCCCAAAATTAGATGAAGAAATATTATTACCGAATACTGCACGTATGCAAAATATGAACTATTTTGCAGATTTACTTTCAACTATTACTGTAAATTACTCTACATTTGATCATTCTAAAAATATATATAATTTAAAAGCTTCTAAAGAATTCAAGGACAAAGTTTTTGGTAAAATTCCAATATTAGTACATTCAAAATTTTGTTATCTTAATGGACTATCTAATGAATCACTTAGTGATGTTGGCGAATGTCCTTATGATCATGGTGGATATTTTATTGTAGATGGTAAAGAAAAAGTTATCATATCTCAAGAACGTATTGCTACAAATCAATTGTTTTTAAATGAATCAAAAGAACCGGAATTATACCGTTTAGAAGGTATGATAAGATCAACATCTATTGTAAATAATCTTTTTCCAAAAACTGTCTATTTTTGGGTATGTAATGTACCAGACTCCTATGAATTTACAATTACTATGAAAATTATGAACATCAATTTAGAACAAATTCCTTTATGTATCATATTTAGAGCATTAGGTATTGAGTCAGATAGAGATATTCTCAATTACATATCATTTGAAGAGGATGATATGGACAATTTAATGAGAAGAACACTTGTACAAGAAGAAGATGACAAATATATATATTCCCAATCTGATGCTTTACAATATTTAGCTAATTTTGTAAAATTTAAAAAAGACGAAGATTATGTTAAATACATTTTTATTAATGATTTGTTTCCAAATGTTGGAGATAGTTTTCACGATAAAGCTATGTATTTAGGTTATTTAATTAAACAATTGGTCTTAACTACTATTGGTGTTCAAAAGAAAAATGAACGTGACAATTATATGTTTAAACGAGTAGATACAACAGGTATATTATTAGGAAATATTTTTAGAGATTTTTATAATAAGTATAGAAACAATATTTTGAATGAAATTGATAGAGAATACAATACGGGTGGAGGATTAAAAGATAATTATAATCTTGTAAATGAAGGTAATTTTTCAAGAATATTCAATGGTAATATTATAGCAGAAGGATTATATAAATCTATGAAAGGTAATTGGGGATTGACAGGTGATCCTTCAGAACAAGGTATTGTTCAAGATGTAAGTCGTTTATCTTATATTGGTTATGTATCACATATGAGACGTGTAAACACACCTATTGATAGATCCATAAAATTGGTTGCACCTCATCGTTTAGATAGTGCACAATGGGGTATGATGTGTCCTATAGAATCTCCTGATGGTGGTAATATTGGATTATTAAAACATATGACAGCTGCTTGTGAAATAAGTTTGGAATCATCTAGAAGTGAGATAATAGAATGTTTATCAAAATTAGATTTAATTCAATTAAAAGATATAACACCATATACTTCCAAAGATAAATGTAAAGTTATATTGAATAATAACTGGATAGGAATACATAATGATGCTAAAGATTTATATGACAATTTAATTAAATATAGACGATCTGGGGTATTGAATGCATCTATTTCTATATCTTGGAAAATTTTTGAAAATGAAATTGTTATCTTTTCTGATTCTGGTAGATGTATTAGACCCGTAATTGTAGTTAAAGACAAGGATAATTTAGATGTTAAGAAAAATTGGAATGATTATGTAAATGGATACACATATGAGTATACATATGATCCTAAAAAAGAAAATAAAAATACTGGAATTGAATATATAGATTGTTACGAATCTAATTCATTGTATATTGCAATGAATGAAAAAGATATTACTAAATATCATTCACATTTAGAAATTCATCCTTGTTTATGTGTCAGTATGTATACAAATACTATACCATTCGCTAATCATAATCAAGCTCCAAGAAATGTTTTCTCTGGTCAACAAGGTAAACAAGCATTAGGTATATATTCAACTAGTTTTAATCATAGAATAGATACCGCGTCTTATTTATTACATTATCCTCAAAGAGGTTTAGTTACTACCAAAATGGCAAAATATGCATACAAAAATAATATGCCCAATGGTGAAAATTTAATTGTCGCTATTGCTACATATACTGGATATAATCAAGAAGATTCAATTATTGTAAATAAAAGTAGTATACAAAGAGGCATGTTTAATGTTTCATCATTTAAATCCATTGTTGAAGCAGAAGATGAAAATATATTTACAAATGAGAAAGTTGTATTTGATAATGCACTTGAAATGCAAAAACAAGGTAAAAATATCAATTTTAAACGAGCTAAGTGGGATAAAATAGATGAAAATGGATTCCCTAAATTAAACTCTTATATTGAAGAAGATGATGTTTATGTTGGTAAAATAAATGTGAAAGCATTAGACACTCTTCAAAAAGATAATAATATTTTTAGTGAAAATACTACATTATATAATTACAAAGATTCATCAAAAGTAGCTGATAAAACAGTTAGTGGTACAATTGATAAAATAGTAACTTACAAGAAAAATAATGTAGTCAATATGAAAGCTAGAATACGAAAATTCAAAATTCCTGAATTAGGAGATAAAATGGCTAGTAGTCATGGTCAAAAAGGTGTATGTGGCATGATTTTACCACAAGAAGATATGCCTTGTTCTAAAGATGGTTTAGTACCTGATATTATCATTAATCCACATGCTATACCTACAAGAATGACCGTTGCACATTTAGTTGAATGTGTTTTATCAAAATTATGTTGTAAATCTGGAAGATATATTGACGGAACAATATTTGAAAATCATTCGTTTGAAGATTATTACAATGAATTAGAAGAATATGGTTGTCATAAATACGGTGACGAAATATTATATAACGGATTCACTGGTGAACAAATTAAAACAGAAATTTTCATTGGTCCTACATTTTATTATAGATTGAAACATATGGTCAAAGATAAAATAAATTATCGTGAAGCTAATGGACCATCTGAACTTATGACAAAGCAACCTACACAAGGTCGCGCAAATGGTGGTGGTCTTCGTATCGGAGAGATGGAAACAAATGCAATATTAGGACACGGTGCTATGCAATTTGTTAAAGAATCATTAATGGAACGTTCTGATAAATATTCTATGTATGTTGATGGACAAACTGGTGAAAATATTGTTTATAATGAAGAAAAACAATTGTATGATTCTATACATGCTCAAAAAATAGAATTACCATATTGTATGAAATTACTTCAACAAGAAATACAA
>CERI01113680.1_pt1 | contig 11423 bp, 11 predicted proteins | sample 350261 | NCBI WGS metagenome assembly CERI01 (sample SAMEA2620979, study PRJEB7988) | marine metagenome | isolation source: saline water (ENVO:00002010), including
TATAAATTATCCTAAATGTAATTATGCAATATTTATAGATACTAGAGTTGAATACCGTAAAATTTATCCAAAAGATATCGAATCTAATTTAAATTATTATTTGCGTAAAATGAAATTGAATTCAAAAGAAGATCTTCCTTATAAAAAATTATTTCAAATATATGAAAATAAAGATGAAGATGGTATGTTATTAGCAACATTGTATTGTTTGACTGATGCATATCGATGCCAAGAATTATTAGTTAAAAAACAAATTATTAATGAACATTATAATATGGCATATATGACAGGTATAACATTAAAAAATTCCATTTGTAGGGCAAATGGTTTTAAAGTATTTAATTATTTATTAAAAGACGGTATAAAAGAAAATTATTCATTTATTTATAATAAATTTGAAAAAGATGAAAATTCAACAGAATATACAGGTGGTTATGTTGCTGATCCAACATATGGTTTAAATATTGACTGTCCTGTAATTGGTTTAGATTTTGCAAGTCTATACCCAAATATACAAAGAACATTAAATTTAGGACCAGATACATTAATACGTGATTTTGATATCCCAAAATATTTAAATTCAAACATACCCATAAGAAAAATATGTGGCAAATATGTAGTTGACCACAACGAAAAAGAAAATTTAAAAAGTATAATGGTAAAAATATTAACTAATTTATTTGATCAACGTGTTATTATTAAAAAAAAAATGTTAATGTATAAATTTGACAAAGAAAAATATTCTAATGTTGATCAATATAAATTACATTTGACTTTATGTTTATTTAAATCATATAAACTTAATAATAAAAAAATTAATAATAATATATTTGATTACTTAGGTATAAACGTTTTAAATGATGTTATTAATGATTTAGACCAAAAACAAAAAGCTGTTAAAGTTTTAATGAATTCATTTTATGGATTATTAGGTTCACCCACTAGTCCATTATATTGCAAATTTATTGCAGAAACAATAACAAAAACTGGTAGAACAATGTTAATTCAAGTTAGAAATTATGTTCAAAATAAAAATTATGATGTTCATTATAGTGATACTGATTCTGTTTATGTGTCATGTAATAAACATATTTTTAATGATATTGAATCTAAATTTATTAACAATGAAATAACTGAAAAGGAACTATTTTATAAAAAAATAGAAATAACTAAAGATGAAATAAAAGTTTTATTAAATGATATTAATAAATATTTAAAAGATACATATGTTTATTCATATATTAAAATGGCATATGAAGAAGTTTTATATCCTGTGTTTTTCATATCAAAAAAAATGTATTTTGGTGTTGAACACATGGAAACCATTAATTATGATGATATAGATAATTTTCTATTTATGAGAGGTTATTCACCCGTAAGAAGAAATACAACTCAATTAACAAAAAACATTATAGTTGATACTGTTATTAAACAGTTATTTAGTTTAAACACATTTTCAATATACCATAAAACAAAAAAAATAGATATTTTTGAAATAATTAAAAATATTGTATTTCAAATTATAAATAATTTTAAAAATAAAACTTATCCAATTGAATATTTTATAAAAAATGATAGATATTCACCTGGTAAAAAAAATATTAGAATTAATACTTTTGTTGATAAATTAAGACAACGTTTTGATTCTTTGTCTAATGATGAATTAAAACGTAAATATACACCACCTGAACCTTATGAACGTTTTAAATATGTTTATATTGATAAATCTAATAAAATTTTATATAATGGTTCTATTGAAAAAATTGACGGATTAGGTAATGTTATGGAATATCCATGTTATTTAGATGATTTTAATTCTAATTTACATTATAAAAAATATTTTGAATCAGATTTAGCTAATGAATTAGGTTGTTTGATTCACCCTAAAGATGGTAAAAAATACATTATTAAATTATTTGAATTATTTATTGATAATATTGATAATAAATATGAATTAAATAAAATTAAAAATATTGATTATGATACATTAATTCATAAAAAAAATGATATAAGAACAATTAAATTAAAACAAATTAGATCTGATGCAAAAATTAAATCAATTGATTTTATTAATATTAAAAAAGATTTATTAGTTAATTATCCTTTATTATTTAAATATGATATTATATCAAATCCATATACATTTATAAATAATATTAACAATGATATTTCAAAGATTAATTTTGATTTTATTAATCAACGTAAATCAGATTTATATAAAAAATGTTATAAAAATGAATATTATAAACCAAATTTAAATGAATTAACAAATGCTTTGGATATACAAAATAATATATTATATGAAGAATTAAATGATAATATTCGTTTATATTGCGACTTGATAAGCAATGAATTAAATATAAAAATAGAAGAACATTGTAATAATAAAGAAACTATTGTTGATTATGATATTGATAAATCATTTCAAAATATCGTTTCCTTTATTGATGTTAATAAACATTCTTTTGATAATTTAGAAGATATTACTGATAAATATTATAATATTGTTTATAAAATTAAAAAACAAGAATCTTATTCTGAATTTATAAAAAAATTAAAAAAACACTAAAAATAATATTTTTTTTAAAAAAAAATGATAAATAATTAATATTGTATATATATCCAATATGTCAGAATATGATAATAAATATGATATACCAGAATATGAAATATTTGAATATACAGAACATCAAATTATTAATGAACAAATTGATATTAATAGCATTTGGCCTGATTCTGATATTTTAAATGATTTATACAATAACAATATACTAAATAATGATTTTATTAATTTAAAAATGTTGTTATTTCAATTTAATGATTTTAAATTATATGAAAACAACAATAAAAATGATTATGATATTTATAATGATAATAATAATATAAGTGTTATATTGGGTACACCTGATATATTTTCAACTATATTACCTGAACATAATTATTTAACTAAATGGTTAAATGTAATAGATTTGGCTAAAAAATCATGTGTGTGTAGAAATTGGAAACAATATTCTATAAATGAAAATTATTTTATTAAATCAGTAAAAAAAAGATTTGTTATAATGGGTGTTGTTTATGACATAAAAACATTATTGTTTTATTTATATAGTAATAATGTACATCCTATATCGCCCGATTCATTGTATTATTATCCTAATACTATGTTTTAATATTGTTAAAAAAATTATAATTATTTTTTTTATAAAATCTAAATTCCAAAATTGTCAAAATTTTTTTTTTTGTTGTCATTTTTAGGTAAAACTGTCATTTTTTATTTTCATATTTCATTAATAATTAGCAATTTCTTTTATTTTTTTTTGGTTATTTAACGTTTATTAAAACACATATAATATCAACAATATATAATAATAAATCATTATAAATTTATTATAAAAAACGAGAATCTCCTTAATAATTAAGGTGAAAAAAGAGAAAAAAAATTATAATTAAAATAATAAAGAAATGATATTATATATATCAAATATATAGAAATGTCAGATAAAATACATTGTGAATACTGTAATAAAAACGTAATAAAACGTAATTTATCAAGACATTTAAATACAAAAGAATGTAGAAATAAACAACAAAATAAAGATATAATATTAGAAATAAAAAATTATAAATGCAAATATTGTGATAAATTATTTAATCGTTTAGACAATAAAATAGAACATGAAAACAATAAAAGTTGTAATGCTAACGATATAATAATAAAATTAGAATTAAAAAATAAAGAATTAGAACAAAAAGAAACTGAAAAGAATTTATTAAAAGAAAAATATGATGAAATTATAAAACAAAAAGATAATGATATTGAATATTTTAAACTACAATTACAAATTTATAGACCATGTATTGCTAATTATAATAGTAATAATACAAATATAACAATTAATAATAATATTAATATTAATTTTTGTGATATTAGAAATCATTTAGATAAATTTAATATTCATATTTTATCTGATCATACAGCATTAATTGGTTTTTTAATGAATATTTTTAAAGATAAAATTAAATTAACTAATGAATGTAAACAAATAATGTCATATTACATAAAAGATAAAATGACAAATGATATAAAATGTAAAACATTTTTAAGTAATTCAGCCGGCGAATTGTGTGATATATCAGACAAAATATGTCAAGAAGAATTAAATAAAAATATATTAAATGATACAATAATAAAAAATGCATGTAAAAATAATATATTATTAAACAGTATATCAACAGAAGAAGGAATAAAAAATGGTATAAGAAAAAAAAATCCGATGTTATTAGTACATGAGATAATAAAATATTTAAAAGAAAATAATATGACAGATATAAAAGGAGTTTGAATACATATTTTTTTTTATTTTTCTGCCTCTGGCTTAATTGCTTCAGTTAAGAAGTGGCTCTTTCGGATATCAACACCATCAGTTTCAAATACATCAACTCTAAGAAATGGATCATCTATACGAGATAAATCATTTGCTTCGTCATCATCAGCCAATGTATCAGTATTACCCATTGCTTCACCAACATCAGAAGAATGTTTACCAAATTTCCTTATGTTTTTTCTTTTTTCATTTGTTACACGTTTTTTCATTAATTCTTTACCTAGTTTTTGATCAGATTCAACTTGTTCTAAAATAGCTTGTAATTGTTCAGTATTATCGTTATAAAAATCTATTTTATCACGATTTTTTTTGAAAGGACCGAGAAATGTCCAACCATTAGTTTTAACAGTATGTACATCATGAATAAATTGATCTTGATATTTTTTAACAAATGAATTAGCATCATTTAAATCAGTGAAAGTATCATAAACATTAATAACATAATCAAAATCAGATTTTTCAGGATAAACATTTTCAACAATAGAACGCATAAATTCATAATTAACTTCCATATATTTATCAATACGATAAAAAGTATCAGATGGAATATTTTTTAAACAATCTGGATATTTTAATTCAGTATTAACATCAAGATTGGAATCATTTGATTTTTGTTTTTGTTGTTCATTTGATTTTTTAACATGAAAATCAGGATTGAAATCAAATATACTGTTTAAAAAGTTTTTTATATCAGTTTTATCAGACACACCATTATATTCATCTAAAGCTCTATGTATATAACCTATAATAGATACCATTAATAGACGTTTAATATAAGTTTCACGTAAATTAGTTATAGAAATACAACTATATTCATTTTTTGGATTATATGTGACAGAACCATATAAAGTTATTTTTTTTGATATTTTTTCAATGTCATCATCTTTTAAAGTATTGATATGTTCAGGGTTATTAATACATGTTTTAATTAATTCGTCAAGTCCGGGGTCACTACTTGCCATTTATAATTTATAATATATAATAATTTATTTTATTTTTAATTTAAATTAATGATATTATTCATAAGTATCACACATACAATTATTAATCAATGTATTATATTTATCTATTTGATCAGTGTATTTATCTAAACTTGTTGGCCATTTTACAAATATATAACATTTTTCTTCTTTTTTTTGTGCATCAATTGATACAGTGTAACCATTTTGTTTTAAATTTTCTATAATATTACCCCAAATAATAACACGTAAATTATCAATAGATAATAAGTTTTTTTCTATAATTTCTAATAAATTTTCAAAATAATAAGGTAATTCATATAAAATTTTATTAAGATTGTTTTTATTGGCATCTTTAATACGCGAATAAACATCTATAATTAATTTTTTATTGGTATCTGTTATTAAATTGCTATATACATTATTATTTAATTGTAATGCGTTTATCATTGATATAAATTATATATATTATTATTTTAATATATATTTATAATAATAAATTTATTTATTATATATTTGATACATATAATAAATAATAATGTCTTTTTCACCAAATGCAAATATTTTTTTAGAAAACGAAGAAAAAGTATTGTTTATACAAGGTATAAATATAAATAAAATAAATCATGATTTGCACGGTAATGATGTATTTTTTCCTGAATCAGATGTGTTTGATTATAATAAACAAGTAAACAATGATTATGATAAAATAACAAAAAAATATATAAGTTATGACACGTGGGAAAATAATAATTTAAGTTGTTGGTATTGTACTTTAAATTTTTCAAACAAACCTATTTTTATACCTTTAACAATACAAAAAAAATATATGGAAGTTTGTGGGAATTTTTGTTCATTCGGTTGTGCAACAAAATATATAAATATATATTTTAAACATGATGATAAAAAAAGATGCCAATATATAAACCATTTAAAATATTTATATAATGATATTTATAAAAATGAAGCAACAATTTTTATAGAATCACCAGATAAAGAAACATTAGATAAATTTGGTGGACATTATACACCGGATGAATATAAAAAACAAATAAAAAATTAATATTATAATATATATTAAAAATCATGAAAACTCAAAATCAATCTGGTGAACTGCATAATATGTGTAATTTTATGTTAACAAAATCTAGTATTAAACATATATTTTTTATATTTGTGTTATATATTATTATAAGTTCTAATATATTTGAATGTAGTTGTATGCAAATAAAAAATGAAAATTTTAATAATAACACATCTATACATTTATTAAAAAAATCAATAATTTTTATTATATTATACATATTAATTGATTTTTTAATTGAAATGAATATAATTTAAAAAGTATATTCAATCATTTCAGAACTACATGAATTTAATAATTCAATAATTTCATTTGGATCAGTATATTTTTTTCGTAAAATTTCATATTTTTCATTTATTAAATATTTTTCGATTATTTTTAAATGTTCAATCATAATATCATGAGGATATATCCCTTTAATATTTGTCTTTCCTGATAAAAACATTTCAATTAAATATTGTTTTTTATCACCTGATTTATCAACATATAATGGTCTTATACTTAAACAATTATTTTTATCTTTTTGTATAGTTATTGGCATATATAACATATCTTTATGATTTTCATTTAATATGTTTTTTAAACGATTATAATTTAATATATAATCATTATTAATTGTGAAAAATGTTTTATAATTAATCATTTTGGGATTTATATCAGATAATATTAATTGATCATTATCAAATACAAATTTTAATTTATCAACTAAATAATTTAAAATATCCTTAATGTCATCTAATGAATTTATTCCAGGCACACCAATACTACCAGTCCTAAATAATTTAATATTATATATTTTATTAGGTATAATAAATGATTTAATCATAAATGTTATTTGTGAATTAAAATGTTTACCAGTTCCTTGTTTTTTTCGTTGTCGTGTGTAAAATTGTGTTATATCTTTTTTTTTTCTACCTCTTTTTTTAATATTATTATTTAATTCAACTTCTTCTTCTTTTTTTTTCATATCAATTTCTAATTCATTTGATATTATATCTGGATCTATAAAATTAGATGATATTTTTAATATTTTATTATCATTAAAAACAATTGATTTTAATTTATCAATAACATTGTCATTTAATTCTTTTTCATTAAATGAAATGTTTTTAACAGATGCATCTATGGTCATTGTCGTAATTTGTAAATTATCAGTCAACATTTTGTTTTATTACATATAATATGTTTTAACTATATTTTTTTTTATATTGCATTATATTAGATAATATAAATCAATTTTAAATTAAAAAAATAAAATTTAATTATAATTAATATAAGATTAAAAATAAAAAAAAATAATGAATATATTATATAATTATGAACGATAGTAAAATTATAGATACTGATATAAATAATTTTGATTATGTTAGGCAAAACTATTTGGATTTAAAAACAATATATGGTTTATTTAATTATAATAATATTGATCCGTATGATAAATTAATAAACAAAAACGATACTGTAAATAATGAATATTTAGAAGATTTTGTACACGATTTTAATAAACATGATTTACAAAATTGTAATTTTGTAGAAACTACAGTACCAAAATTATATGAAAATAAAATATTAACAAATAGTAAAAATTATAGTACACGTAGATTAAATGCCATGTCACCAAATGATGATGTTCCTATGTATGATAACAATGATTTATTAAATGATGATTACAAAGAAAAAGATATAAAATATGATTTGGATAAAATGAAATATATTAATATGGATTATTCATTTTTACAATATATGTCAAATAGAGGTCCAGACAATTCAGAAGGCGGGTTCCATGATTGGGCATTACCACCTGATTTTAGTGAAGCTAAATATAAAAATTCAGAAAAAACACGTGTAAGTAATAATATTGAGTTTCGTGAAAGTGATCATTTAAATAATATTGATATTAAATCTAAATATAAATCACAAAAACCACAAAAAAATAATTCTAAAACTATGCCATTAACAGATATTCAATTTCAACAACCAATTGAATCTTATGTTTATACTACTAGTGATAAATTTAATCATTATAAAGGCTTATCTAGTTTGATAAATAATACAATGATGAATTTACCAACTGAACGAACAATAGAATATAATTCATATTTAAAAAAAAATAATCAACCAACTAATAATAAAAAAATACAAGGTGTTTCTGATGTTAAATTAACTAATGCTAAAGAATTAATGGGTAATAATAATAATTCAATGATATATAATGATGCACATTTAAGAAATAATATTAAACATGCTTTATTTGAAATATTACATAATGATTTAAATGATCAATATATAACATCAAACAGACAAAGTCATAAACCACAAACAATGCAAACATTGAATTTAAATCAAAGTGAAAATTTTAAATTTGGGTTAAAAGATAATAAAGAACATATGTTTGTTAAAAAAAATCCAATTTATCAACAAATAAAAGATGTTGTTGCACAATATTTATATTATAATTCTGATAAAAAAAATAAAAATATTGATAGTATTGAATTATTTAATAATAAATATAATACTCATATTGAAAATAAACCATTTAATATTAAAGATAATAATAAAATATTTAATATGATTAGAGAAGAATATGATAATTTAAAAGACAATAAGTTTTATAGTATGCCAAATTATTTTAATAAAGTAAATCCACATAAATCCAAATTATCAATCTCTAAATTACAATCTTCTGAAAACAAAAATTTTAATTATATTGAATATATGAACAATAATGAATTTAAATCAGGTGGTAATAATATTATTCATTTAATTGATAATAATGTTAATCGCAATAAAGCTATTGATGAATCTTTATATGATGAATCTTTAGATACTAATGATAATGTCGAATTATTCACTAATATGGGTAATCATTCATTATATAATAATACAAAAAATAACAATTCATATTCACGCAATTATAGACATTATACATCTAATGATTTATCATTTGGTTCATTTTCATAAAAAAAAAATGATTATATATTAATAATTAGAGTAAAACCTTTTTATGTCCATTAAAATCTTTATCACCAACACAATTAAATTATTATCACACAATTTAAATCCACCAAATGGTGGCAGTGGTAGTAATGATACACAACAAGGTGGTTCAAATTTTGGTTGGTGATTAATTATTAATTCATGCATAATAAAGGGGTGTGATTCACTATTATTAAAGTGAATCCAATTAAATCGTTTTTTTTTATAAAAAAAAATGAAATTATATTAATATATTATATTAATATATTATTAATATATATATTATAATTTTGTAAAATATGGATTATAAAACAATTATCGTTGATAAAAATAAAAGAAAAACATCAAATATATTAACTAAATATGAATATGTTAATATAATAAATGTTCGTGCTCAACAAATTGGATCTGATATTGAGTATAAAAAAAATCCAAAAATATTCATTGATGTAAATCAATTAAATGAAACTAAATTACATGACGCAATTTATATAGCAACAGAAGAATTTAAACAACAAAAAATACCATTTATTATTACAAGAAAAATCGGTAATACACAAATTGAATATTGGAGTTTAATTGATGATAATATGATATACATTGATGATTAAATAATCTATAATAAAAATAAATTATAATAAAATAAAAATGATTTTTTTTTATTTTAATATTAATAAATAAAATAAATAAATAATAAAATAATGGAAAATTCAAGTGAAGACACTAATATGTATGATTGTTGTGAACAACCATTATTATGTAAGAATGGTAGTGAATTAATATGTAAAAATTGTGGTGAAACATTTGATTGTGATGAATTAAATATACCAGAATTAAATGATAAAAATACATATAATAATAATTGTATAAAAATTTTATATAAAAACAATAATGTAAAAAAAATTTATATAAATGATTCTGATTCATACAAATATATAAGATATAATACATTATTGAATTTTTTAAAAGATAAAAATAAACAAAGTGCTGATAAAATACATGAAAACATATTAAAACAATGTGTTGAAAATTACATTAAAATAACTGAAAATAAAATTTTAAGAGCCAATAATAGAATTGAATGTTTAAGTTATATTTTATTTCGAAAATGTATTGATTTTAATAATCCTAAAACATTAACATTTATTGTTAATTATATGGGTTTACCTAAAGGTGGGTTTTCTCGAGGATTTAAAAGAATAAATTTATTATTAAATGATGAAAATAAAGAAAATGAAAATAATAATATATTATTGAATGAAAATGATGATTTAATTAAATTAAAATCATATACTGAAAAAATGATTTTGATCGATTTTGATAATTCATCAATTGATATTGAAAATATTTTCCCTGTTGTTATTAAATTATATAATTTCACCAATAAATTAGGTGTTTTTAATGAATTTAGAAATGATACAAAAATAACAGGTTGTATATGGTATATTATAAAATTAAAAGAATTAAAAATAAATAATGCATTTTTTAAAAAAAATAAAATTGAAAAAAATACTGTTAAAAAATTTTATAAAAAAATTTGTGATTCAATGTATAATCCTTATTATGTTACTCTTATTAATAATGAATTTATTAAATTTAAAAATTAATTTTATTTTATTTTTTTTCTTAAAAAAAATGATTTTATTTTTAAGAAACATAAAAACATATAATTATATACTATAATTATATTTATATAAATAATATACATTAAATTATTATATATTATTTCATACATATAATGGCAAATATTATAAAAGTCGACGGTAATGAAATGTTAGTATTTGAAGTTCAAATGGAACCAAATAATGATAATAATTTAAATCATCATGTTAATGATGATGAAACACTTAAAACTAAAACCAAAGCTAAAAAAGTTGAAACCGAAGATGATGAAGATGAAAATCCAAAACCTAAAGCTAAAGCTAAGGCTAAAAAAGTTGAAACTGAAGATGATGAAGAAGAAAAACCAAAACCTAAAGCCAAGGCTAAAGCTAAAGCTAAAAAAGTTGAAACTGAAGA
>CERI01115771.1_pt1 | contig 11420 bp, 9 predicted proteins | sample 350261 | NCBI WGS metagenome assembly CERI01 (sample SAMEA2620979, study PRJEB7988) | marine metagenome | isolation source: saline water (ENVO:00002010), including
GAGCTGGCGGGTGCGATGCGGGGGCATACTGCGTAAGAGCTGGCGCGTGCAATACAGGAGCATAAACAGTGCGTCCCGGCGGGGCCACGTGGCCTGCAGGTGGCTGCAACGCAAACGAAGTAGGTGCATGGTTGGGAAACACGTAGTTGCTGTGTGGCGTCACCGGGCGGGGCGCTGCTGGCGGGGGTGGCCCTGTGTAATACATGGCACTGTTGGACTCGCACAAATTGTAGCACTCGGGTGGTGAGATCGTGGGTAGTTCCTCTTTTTCCTCGGTCTTTTCGGGCTCCTCGTCTTTCTTTTTGCCGTTTCCGGTCACGCTGTTGAAAGTGCTCTTGGCCTTTTCCGCCATTTTGCCGAGAAATCCATTCGAAGAGTACATATGTGGCACCAAGGCTCGCACCTCGGCGTCAGTGTCATTCTCGGCATACACTCTTGTGTTGTTGTCGAGGAGGATCTGGTATGGCGCAACCTTTCCAAGGGGAAAAGTTCGCTCCACATAATTCAGTTTGATCACCGTGCCCGGTATCCACGTGCCCATGTTGGCCAGCACGCGGTCGCCGCGCCCAAAGCGATAAGAAGAAAACACCGGCATGGCCGACTGGCAGACATTGCTGGGCGCAGGTGCAGATCGGACCCGGGCGCGAACCAAGTCTACGCCATCATCCTCAGCGTAGACGTAGCTTTTGTCCTTGAGTTTGATCTGGTACGCCGCAGTCACGCCAGGCTCTGTGTATTTTAGCATTGTGATTTTTCCGGGTTTCCACGTGTGGTCCTCCAGAAACGCTTCAACCTTGTCGCCCACCGAAAAACGGTACGACGGCCCCGCTTGAGATTGCTGCACGGCGCACGCCGCGTTTGCGCTGCGCACAAACACGTTTGTGTCCTCAGGGGCGTATACAAGAGAGCCATCACCAAGGCGGATTTGATACGGTGCACGTACACCAGGCTCGATATAATCAAGCTGGGACACGACTCCGTCCTTCCACTCACCTAGGCTCATGGAGGCTTGCACGGTGTCCCCGACTCGGAACCGGAATTTGCAGTCGGATGTATTTTCCTTGTTCTCCTTTTTCTTGCCAAATAAATCGCGGACCTTTGTCTTCGCTTTATCCTTCATGTCGGTCAGGAATCCCTCAGAGGGCACAACCGCGCTCTTGCACGGCTCTCCACAGACTGCACATTCGCTGTCGGTTTCGCTTTCGGAGGGCATGATCGTCATGTTATTGATGACTTCTGTCAAATCAGCACTGCTTGCCGATTCTCCCTCCTGCTCCACGACCTCATGTTGCTCTTCTTCTTTGTCGGCAGATTCAGTCATTATGCTCGGCTTATCAGTCTCGTGTTTGATTCTGTTGGTTTGCTTATATATATTCTCGGCCCGCGCGGAGGTGTCAATTTGAGCAAGCAGCCGAAAGTTTGTTCAGATTCGGCCCTTTTTCATAGGTTTAGATTGTTTATTCAATCCTCGCGGCTTTCATGACAAGAGCACCAGTTCTCGGATGTTGGTAAAAATTTCATCCAGAACCGATGCGACTTGCTGCTCATTGATCACAATAGCTTCAAAAAAAGACTCTTTGGAAATGGCAAGCAAGATCGATACCGCCGACGCAGGTACTAGTGCCTGAAAGCACACAGTTTGCCCCAGAAAGGGGTTTTTGACAGAGGTTGGGTTCGCGACGCTGTGGTGTGGCGACAGTTCGATGTTTTTCTTCAAAGCCTCTGCTTGTAGTCCAGCGTACTCCTTGCTTTGCTGACTGGCCAGAATCCAGTGCCGCATGCGGCGGTCGCATGACAGCAGGAAGAAGAATAGCACAACTTTGTGTGTGTATGCAAAGCACGGGGTTTGAATGCGCTGTAGGATCATATCAAACTTGCTCTGCAGGCTTGCGTAGTGCTGGTAATGCTCACGCACGTTGGCAATCGAGTTCGAGATCATCATGTTTATGAACGCGTGGTGGTTGGAATGCACAATATAGCAGAGTATATTTTGCATTTGCATCAGCGACGCAGGCGTGCCATTGTCGAATGTTTCCGCCATTCGGTGTTTCCTCTATAAAAGGCAGGCGGCACAAAGTGTGCTTGTTTCTATTTTTTCACAGCCGCGGCCATGACCCCTCGCAGTCTTGTGTTTCATTATCAACCACAAAACGGGACCTCCTGTACTGTAGTCTCGATATTCTACGCGTATGCGGTGCTGGCACGTGCGATCTACCCGATCTGCTGCGACACTGTCATGAAAGAAATTATGCACACGGCGTGGAATGTCTGGAGGCAGATCAGCGACGTGGTTGCAAATACGTTTCTGCAGCAGAACGAAGTCTTTAGCTTTCTCAGGCGTCCCAGCAATATTTCAGTGTGCGAAATGTATTTGGTCTTTGATAGTGACGTCGCGAAAGAGTTTGACCAGTGCATGCACTTTGATTCGATCACGTCATTTGTTTGTGAGAACAGAGCCATCGTCATGACAGCGGGAGAACACACGTCGGCGCTGGTTTCTAGGGACGCGATTTTGTATTTTTTTGACCCACTCGGGGCTGTGGTGCGTGAGGTTGAAGGCAGAGACGACTTGCTGAAAATCCTTCGACAAAGCCACGGTGATTTTGAGGTCATGACATTGTCCCTCTTGACAGTGCAGTGCTGAGTTTACAGGACAGGCTCCCGCTACCGTTGATCCAAAGAGAGACCCAGTGCCTGGTGGACACCCAAAAAATTAGCCGCGGAAAAAGCTGCCCTAAATCCCATTCTGCCACATTAGATCGATTGGGCAGCGGACTGCCAGAGCGTGCGGATGTCTTCATCCACCGGCAAGATCTCGTTGTAGCCGCCAAACAGCTTGTAGCGTTTTGTAGACAGAGGAAAACGGATTATTTTTTTGGCTTGCACCAAGTTTACGATCAACTCTGCAATCTTTTCGCATTGGATCAAAGGAAAGTCCTCGTATACGCCAAGCGGGTTTCTGTAGACAAAGTCAAGCAAACTTGCCTCGTCGCGCACTAATGAGTTTGTGAGCAACCACTGGCCATTTTCGTTTCGAAACAGCGCACTGTTTGTGAAGAACTGGCGCAACGTAAAGTTTTCTGCAAATTCCACGTCCAAACTCTCAGCGCCAAGGTCTCGCAGAACTATCTCGTCTGTGATGGTTTTACGTTGAAGTGATAATGTGCACTCGTGGGTTTTGTGCTTGTTCGTGTGCACGCCAAGGGTGAGGGCTCTGTCTCGGTTCATCAATACGCGGCACGTGCATTCGCAATCCCGCAACGAGTGTCCGCGTATAATAAGGTCAAACATTTCTGTGTTCAGGGTCGGGGGCGTCACATGTGACAACCAGAATGGGACACGCGGGGTTCCACTTGCACTTTCGCCTGTTTCAGTTTCAACATCGACCCTCATCTTATTGCAGTCTATCATGACTCTCTTGTACGATGTTCCTATGGGAAACTTGGCGATGGCGACTTTGCTGGTGCATTTCTTGATAAAATGCACATCGGGCAGACTCAAAAGGTTTTTTTCTTCAAAGTCAAACAAGGTGTGGGGGTCGACCGTGTGAAAGATTGCCATGCCTAAAAAGAAAAAAACATGCAGTGTCAATAAAAAGGCGCCGGTGTGTTTGATGGCATGTCTGGATACGCGAGTGGTCTAAGAAGGAAACAGTGGTACTACGGCAAAAAGAGACCACAAAGCTGGAAGCAGATAAACCCTGAAAAAGTTAGAGCACAGCAGCGGCGGTACTACGCCAAAAACAAAGAGCGCCTCAGAAAACATAGCAGAGAATGGAAGAGGCGGAACCCTGCAAAACGAGCAAAGCAGCGCTTGTGTGAAAAGGAGAAATACCACGACCGCCACAATCCTTACTGAAGCAAGACACGTAGTGTGGGCAGTGTCAATTTCTGTGTTTCATTTATTTTTTAAACTATGCTTGCCACAAAACAAGATCACCTCAGAATTCCTGGCGGTCAATTACTGACATCCCTGCATCGTCCAGTCTTTTGTAAGTCTGCACGTGTTTCCCCCCAAGGATGAACACCCGTGCCCGCCGAGGCCAGCCTGAGCGACCGTAGGTGGTGTACCCAGAACCTCCGGCGTAGCAGAGGTGCACACCGCTACGATTTGTGCAGTAGTCGTTGATATGATCATGACCGACGCCAAACACTCGAACCTGCTTAGCGCGCAGAGCGTCGTATAGCCTTGTCGCCTGGCCATAGAAGACCCCCTCGTGCTGTGAGCCAACTTTGTGCCCGTCGCCATGTTGAAACTCGAAAAGTGGAAGGTGTGCAAACGCGACCGATGTGATGCTGGCGTCGGCCACTTGCTCGAACACTTTAATTTGTTTCTCCGTTACTGGGTTGTATGGCCCACCTCGGCCTCTATTTACGTGCGAGCCATCACTGCAGAATACACAGAACTCGTGCATGTAATCAAAAAGATGTATGTGAGCGCGCGTTACGTTGGACTCGGTCACGTGAATCACGCCATTTCCAGAAACTAGTGCCCCCATTCCACGCACGAAATCATGCATGCCAGGCACTGACATGGACCAGGTCTCCACGTCGTGGTTGCCGAGAACCAGTGCAAAAGAAATGTTGGCTGTTCGTACAGGCTCGAGAACCTTTGCGAGCACTCTGCGCGATTGCGCCTCTCCTCGACTTCCGTACACGTTGTCGCCCGTGTAAATGACAAGATCTGGGCGCTCTTCGGAAAGTAGGCGCTCAATGAACGCGGTTGTATTCCCGCCGTTGCATGGCCACATTTTCTGCGACGAGGTGAGGTCACGACATGGGTCTTGTGTGACGTAAATCTGCGTGTCTGAGATTTGCAAGATCTTGAGCACGCCTGTTTCCGGCATGTGGATCTCGGCAAGGGAATGCCGATCTTGGCCCCGAATCGCCAAGTGCCGCCAGATTATTTGCAAGAGGAGCAGGGTAAGACTTGACAGTATGCACACGGTAAAGCACACGACACATGCCCGCAACGCGAGTCTCATGGTCTACCCCGTATACAAGGTTACCAGTTTTGCAAAACGCGTCTGTGGTCTTAATTTTTTTTCAGAGCATTACAAACGCAGTGAGTGCTTACAATTCGGCGTTTTGGTTATATATGTCGCGGGCTTTCTTTTTGAGCAGAACACCATGCCGGATGGGCTTTGATCTCTCACGCACGATCACCTTTGTTCCGGTTGCTTACATCTTGGTCAAACTACTGTGGACGCTGGCTTTGATCAGAATGTCCTTTGAAACCACAGCCAACGACGCGTTCAAGTTGACGCTCCGATCCGACAGTCGGTTAGCCGAGTGGCTGTTGGTCATGACGGCAATACACGAAACAGGTATGGACCGCTGGATTCTGTCCAAGACTGAGATGGCAGCCACTACTTCCGGACACCTGTCAGCTCCCGGCGTGGTCGTGGGTGATTTGGTGTTGATCTTTTATGTTCTTTACTTACACCGCGATTCTGCGCGCAAGTGCAAAGAACGGAGCCCGTACGACACCGCCGCTCTGTTTGCCTGGGTTTTGTTGTCGCTGCTGTGTTTTGCGTATGAAATGATGCGAGTCAACAATCCGTTGCGTCTCACGTCCCGCACTGCTTGCCTCTTAAAGATTACTTTTGCCGTCATGTTGTCTTGTAGTGTGTCGGTGCTCTTCTCGGACGGCTGCCTGTTGGTGCATCTTGAAGACGTTTCTTTCCAGGATTTATGCATGCGGTGTTTTGGATATTCATTACTCGTCACGTCTCGTTGCTACATGAACATACACAGCAAATCCTGTGCCGCAGTAGAAAACTTGAGCAATTTGATGTTCTTTTCTCACTTGTTCATTCTCAAGAGCATCATGGCGGGATTAGTGTTCTTTCTATTGCTGGGCGCACACTCGCTCTTGTTTATTTCAATATCTCAGGTGCAAGACACGGGTGCAGCTGAATCGTTGACCAACCGGGCCACTGAGGGAAGACCCACGCCAGCTTCTGTCAAAATTGACGAATCTATCATGGCCAAACTGCACGAAATGGAGGCTGGGATGCACACTTTGAATGAGACCAGACGTCGAAGCTCTAACATTTTTGCACCGCAGGGTTTGTTTGCACCCAAGACATAGAGAGATCGGGTGTTTACTGGAAACCAAAGGAAGCAGCTGCAGAGAGAGCCGGCCCAAGACCCAAGACATAAAGATGCTGAGACGTGGGGTTCAAGCAGAGGCCTGACGGCGTGACTCCATGACCGCATACTGTAAATTTCTCATGTACTCGTGCATAATGCGCATGTCGTCGCTGTCGATGGTATGGCCTGGCACCGTAAGTACTTTGTACTGAAATGAAATTGAGTCCTCCATCACTTCCGGACTCGCCCATATGATCACCATAGCCTTAATCAGTTGCTCCTGTGACACGTTGCACAGCTTCTTCAAAAGTGGTTTGTCCATGTCGATGCATTTTTCTAAAAGCGTCTTGGTGATTTTCAGTGGGATAATGTCAAAATTGATCGAGTTCCGCCCTCTGCTTGCAAACTGAAAAAAGGGGGTGTACACCCCATCCATGATGCTCAGTGCCATTGTCTCCAGAAAGACTGGCATCATGACTTTGAAAAACATGTCGGTTCTTTCTTCCCTTTTACCCTTTGCATACAACTCCGGACGCTCTAGCCTGCACACACACTTTTCCCTGTGAACCATTCTCCAGAGCTCAGACTGGCAGACTGTGCAGCAATACCTTGCGATTCTGCACCGGCCGCACACTGAAATCTTGATGATTTTTTTCCATGACATTCTCGTACAGCCCCAGCACTCGCTAATTTTGCGAGCACCAGTCAGTGCGTTCGGTGGGATTTTTCTGGCGTGTCGCACGCCGTAGGTTTGAAGACCTGGAATTTCATACTGGTCCGTTTGCAGATTGAGAATCTTTTGCGCCGCGCGTGATAACATGCGCTCCCGGGTGTACCGTTTGAACATTGACGCCCATGTTTCCATCGTTATGATCGACGACTTGGCCAAATGCATATTCTTGGCTTCAACGGCGCTTCTGCGATAACAGTTACGCCGGATGCTGTTCCAGAGGCGTATCATGCAAAAGCTGGTGGAAATCTCTTTGCTGGCGGGCATAAAATTGTTTATGAACCAGCCTCGCAGGCCCCTCTCGACATCCGCGTGCCTTCCGCGCACCGCAATGTTCATCTTGGACTCAATAAGTTGAACGAAATCTTCGTATGTGATCATTTTGTCTACCTGACCATGCTTCCACTTGATGGTGATAGATGCCAAAAACTTACTAAGACGGGCGCTTTCGCGATCAGGCATGGGGCTTGACAATGAGCTCTTCCACATATCCTCAGCGCTAAGATGCTAAGAAACGGAAAATTTTGAAATTTTTTTGTTCGTGGATAAAAAAAACAGGACATTTCTTTTGCTGGGTAAATTTCTTGACCCCCCCCTTTCCCCGGGGTCTGTGGATACGAAGCAAAAATTTTAAAAAAATTTGGCCGGTAGAATTTTTTTTTTTGATTTTGGCCTGTGACCAGTCTTCGGAAGAAGAGAAAGAGGCCCTTTGAGATCCCGATGGTCGTCTATGGCAAGAAGTCTCGCACGATCAAGGACCTGGAGCGTCGACTCGAGTTAGAAGAAGATTACAGTTCGTCACTGATGCAACAGCTTAACGCTCTTCACACCAAGCTGTTGTTGGTGACTCGGAGTTACTCCGTTTTCCTGTATGAAGGTGCTCAGGGGGCGCTCACGCCCGGGGTGTTGTCCTGCAGTGTGCAAGACGGCAGAATGCATATTGCCGTGTCCTTGAGTGGTGAGAACAGGAAAGAGGTTTTGTTTGCTGCGTATCATCTTGAAACCAACAAGCCTTATGTCTACACCTTGACATGCAATGTTGGCAATCAGCTGCACTATTTTTATGCCGTGCAGTTCTACTCCAAGGACAAGTTTGATGAAAACTTTTTCGTTTTTCAGGACATGTTTGCGATGCAGTCGTTTTTGAAAATTATGTCTTGAAAGGTTGCAGTGTGCATTTACTCGCGTTACTCTGTATTCAATACACTGCAAAAAAATATGATTCAAAGTCCCTCTTCTCGTTGTTTTCCTCTGCCATACGCACTATACCCTTGATCTTGTCAATTTTCAAAACCGGCGGCACAGGATCACCTGAACATATCACGCTCATCTTTTCGAACAAGAGCACGGCAAGGGTGTCGGTGGGTATTGCCTGCAAGACGCTACTTGAAACGTGCTGTTCGACAAAGTCCAGTGCGTCGTTCAGAATCAGAGCGCCTTTTGTTCTCGTGGTGCAGTTGCATAGTTCTTGCAGGCCGTCTACGACTGTGTAGTCCATGCGCCAGCCCAGGCAATTCATCAGCAAAAATTCTTTTCGGGCAATTGACAGGGTCTTGTCCTTGAGCTGCGCCTTGTTCCAAAATTGTCCATAAAGAATTTTCTTAGCCGTCCATTTCGTGTTGAGGAAATCGGTGCCCTCCATTTTCATGGCAACGTTGAAGACTGCCCCACTCATATCACTCAAATCGTGCACTTTGGAATCAGTGGAATCGTCGATTTTGAATGCCGACCGCAAAAAACGATGCGCTAGTCTTGTCGCCAGTGTCAATGTTCGCATTTTTCTGATTTTGTGTGCAAGCACTGAACACGTAATGCCAATGTTTTCAACACCAACCCAGTAACTTCTCCACAGCAGTTCGATTTTCGACTGCATGGTGATTCTAGCTCGTTCTATGTCTGTGCTTGAGGCAACAAAGATCGCTTGAGTGGGGGTTGTCTGCATTTGTACTCTTTGCATCATCATACTTTCGAACACCTGAAGCATTGTGTCTACATTTGATTCCGCAGCACTTATTGTTGAGGTCCGTGTTGTGTTCTCCGAGCGCGGTGTGTGTCGTCTTTTTTTGTTGCACTCATCATCGTCATCGAGAAAGGTCTCCAGAGTCAACCCGTAATACACAAAAAATTCTTCTTTCGGGGAACTGAAATTTGGTTCTGATGATGACGTCGGAGATTGAGGCACGGTTTTGATGTATTTACCTGGCCCTCGATAACCGGCCGTGCTTTGCAGCTTTTGTTTCGACAGTTTCGTCGCATATTGATTCGTGGGATTGGTATTTCTCCCCGGCGCTTTATGAATGGACGTGCTCGCTAGATTTGGCTTCAAATCATACAAGCTTTGTTTATTTCCGGTCAAGCGCTCGCAGGATTGAGAAAGTTGACTGCTTTCGAATTCTTCTGTGGAGAAGTACAAACGCGCAGGGCCAAGGCACTGGCGTGGGGGTTGTGAGGTCATGTCTTGCCCACTGGAAGGTGAAATAAGTGTAGAATTTGCTTTCTTGTCTTGTGTTCCAAATTCTTTTTTCAATTTTTTTAGAAAAAAATTTCAGAAACTTTTTTGTTTGTGTTTTATTTTTTTCTTCTCTTTCTTTTTTGCTTTTTTCTATTCATTTTGGTCCGATTCCATTTTGCCCATCATACATTACAGAGCTTCACATTGAAAAGAATATATAAACACTTAATGCAAACACAGCGTCAAGATTTGCGTACCATATGCGTGCGGGTTATATTTTTTTTCTCCTCTCTTTTTTATGTTTTGCTGCATTTGGCCTGGTCTCTGCATCTAGCTTTTATGTTTCAACCTCTGCAGAATTGACGTTTTCAGACGACTCTGGAATCAGAAATCGCTCTTTGGTTTCAGATATTCTCGAATCAAACATTCGCCGCTTTGTTTCCGACACTAGCAACGCTCGGTGCGCAGGCTCATGCATGACCGTTTCAAACAATGTCACGATTATTTCCTTGACAAGCACCGAGGACTTTGTTTTTGACATTACAATTTATGTCTACACAAAAGACGCGGCGTCTGCCTTTGTTATCGCGGCGCCTGGTTCCTTTTTTCCCAATGAGGTGCGCCGGTCTTGGAATGAAGGGGTGGTTGTGGATTTAGCAGACCCTCTGCTCTTCGTCAACAATCAGCTCATGTCTGTCGTTGAAGGCTCCTCGTCCCGGCCCGTGTTTTGCGGCGATGGCAATGCTGGAGAGGGCGAAGAGTGTGACGATTTCAACACTATTGACGGCGATGGTTGTTCTTGGCAGTGTAAGCTCGAGTCAGGGTGGATGTGTGCCAACACCTGGCGCTCGCCCAACTCGCGCAACGAGCTTGGGTTTGGCTTGGACTCGATAACTGTGAATGGAACCACGACTTACTCTGTCTCCACGACGAAGGAGTCATGCCCTGTTTCTGAACTATGTCAACAGGGAGAGCTATGGGAGCCTGACGTCTGGCTACAGCAATATGGCGTAAATTTCTCCGTTACGTCTCTTCCCCCGCGAGGATTCTATTGCACTGACACGTGTGCCAGCTTTCCCGTACCTTCTGGCATGATCATGAACACTCTCGCGTCGTCGGACGTGGACTTGTGTTCTCTCAAAGATTTGGACGAATGTCTTTTTGGTCTAGCAACCTGTTCATTCATGGCCTACTGTGAAAATCTTCCAGCAAGCACGACGGGAGCCGGTTATGCTTGCTACTGTGACCAAGAACACTTTCCCACAGGCGAGGCGGGCGTCGCATGTAGTGACCAGGGCTTTGAGCTCGTGTTCCTTGTCGCTGGAAACGATCCTCACGACGTTACGTCGGACATCGCTAAAATGGAGCTCTTGCGCGAGACATTGATTGACACCTTGCTCAGTGCCGGTGTCTTCAAAACCAAGATGACCAAAGCCATTTTGCTTGAATCGGTGCACGACTATCCGCCAGAGCTCGTGCGAATCTTGAGCGAGGACGGTTACGCCAACAGAGGGCTCTATGAAATCAAAGTTCGCGCCGCGAGTGTGCTAGTGAACGTGATGGATTTTGTGTCTCTGACGTTGTTCTCCGACTTGACAGCCTTGGATGGCGTCTTTACAGACTCCTCTTCTCCGCCTGCTCACAAGCTGTATCGCGAGCTCAGGTGCAGCAACGAGCAAGGGCGCGTGTGCACAGCAAGCAGTGATTGTCTTAACGGTGGGACTTGCGGCAGCGTGCCTGCTGTGAATATGAAGTCGCTAGATGCGGGCGGCACATCTGCCCCGTTTTACACCGACACGTCTGGAGCGTCTCTGATTAGCGTGACCTACGACAACAGCCAGACCGGCTGGCACCTGCGGTGGCGATACACGCCACGCGACGACGCAGTCGGGATCCTGTTTATGTCCAAGATGAGCAACCCGGCCACCGCCGAACAGCTGGCCGGCTTTTTCCCCGATGAATTTCCATGTCTCCCGTTCAACGTGGGTGAAATGCAGCAGCGACGCGATAGCACCGTATGCTGTCTCTCCAACGTCAACAGGGATTACACCGCAATGGAGTCTTTTGGCGAGTACATGAGTAACAACGATTCTGTGCTCTCCCAGGAAATCTCCCGACAAAACGCCTGCTACCGGCGGGGGAC
>CERI01117487.1_pt1 | contig 11420 bp, 13 predicted proteins | sample 350261 | NCBI WGS metagenome assembly CERI01 (sample SAMEA2620979, study PRJEB7988) | marine metagenome | isolation source: saline water (ENVO:00002010), including
GGCTCAGGCTCAGGTTCAGGCTCAGGTTCAGGCTCAGGTTCAGGCGCTGGTGCTGGTGCTGGTGCTGGTGCTGGTGTTTCCATATCAGCATCTGTTACAAACCCATATTCATATACCAAACTCTCAGTATTTACATAAATATTATTTTTAAAGTTGATCATTATTAGTATTTTATAATTAACTCTATCTTATTTTATTTCGTATTCATTTGTTTTAAATCCTAACATCCAACCTAATTTTAATTGTAAATTTGTAATATTATCTATGTTTCCACAATTATCTATATTAAATCTTATATGTGTTATTTTCTTAGGATTAGTTCCAATATTAAATGTAGATACAGACGAAGCATATGAAGAACTGAGCAATATAGCCATTTGTTCGTAAGGAGTACCATTTAATGAGTTATCAGTATATGTATCTGAAGTTCCAAATTGCGTACCTCCATTTTTTGTTTTAAGTGACAATTCTTCATTAAATGTAAATTTTGGCGTTGTTATACTAATAGTTGTGTTTTTTGTTCCTGTAGTAAATGTTGAATTTTTAAAAATATTGAATTTGATGTCATTATATGTATTCTGTGTAGGATATATTAAATCTGAATACTTAACATAGTTAAGCCAATCATAATGTTGTGGATTTTCAAATGCCGCAAAATTATCATTTTCATCAATAGCACCAGGAACACCTATTGATATTGCATCATTTATTTTTTTTTCAGCATTTTCCTTATTACCATCTTTTGCATCATCATAATAACCATCGGGTATAGTTATTAACCACGCTCGTTTAGTTGGTGTAAAATTAGTAATATTACCACTCTTTAAATCTATATATTTTTTATTATGAAATGATTCGTATTTTACAGTTTTATAAATAATTTCTGTTTCAACATTACCACTTAAGTCTCTAGTACTATCATTTGGATTACCCTCTGGAAATATTGTATTTATTTGTTCTATATCTCCTGCGTCGTCTACACTAGTATACCAGGCCGTTTTTTGCATATCTTGAAATAAAGTATAACTTGCGTCATAATTTTTCCATGTTCTTCTTCTAAAACGGTACCAATCGTTGTATGTTTTTTCTATTTGAATGGTAATATTTTTATACACGCTATAATCATATGTATAAGTGTTTTCAGTAGTAGTTTCTTTAAATGTTATCATATCATCGGATAAATCCGTTGAATACCCTGTATTTTCGTAACTAGTAGAATATGCGCCTAATCCATATTGAGCTTTCATAGTACCTGTTGAAATAGAGACGTTATAATCAGTATTTGGAAATGTACTATCACTATACATTGTGTAAGAAACATTACTAATTGATGGATCGTAATAAATTTCGGTATGATCTGTTAATGTATCTTGATTCTCATATTGATTTTTTGAAAGATCTGTAATTTCAATAACTGTACCACAATAGTAATTTTTTTTTATATATCCTTGTTGTGTTGTCAATAACCATGAAGCCGACATATCTGTATAAGTAATACTCATAGATGCATCACTAATTATTAACATTTTATTGTTTCCTAATTCTTCAGATATAGTATAATATGTAGTAGGCATTTCAATATTTCCTATTCTCATATTTAATATTTCTTTTTGTGTTTCTGGAAATATATAAGTAAAATTGGTTGATAATTCATCATAGTTTGGTCTGAAACGTGTATCAACTGTTATTGTTTGTTTTATTGTTTTAGGTAACAAATCAGAAATATCATCATCATAAAGTAGGTCATCGTCTAATGTTTCACCTATTTCATCGGTAATAGTAGTTTCTGAAATAGTATTTGTTCTAATGATTGAAGTCGCCAGATCTGGTGCATATTTAATGCCTTCGGCAAAATCTGTAACGCCTTCTACAAGATCAATGTTTGTTGAATCAATAATACTTAAAATAGAATCTGTTGCCGTTGTTGAACCTAACACAGCTAAAGAATTTTCATTTAACCAGCCTTTTGTACTAATTTCTATGTTAGGTGCTAAATCTTCTAATACAATTTGTTCTGGAGATATAGACATTTATAAATTTATAATAATAATTTTTTAAATTTATAAACACACAAGTTAACATTTGCAAGAACCGGGTGTTCCTATTCCATATTTTTTTGTTTTATTTCCTTGTATTGGTGAAACACTATTAGAATTTTCGCGTAAATGACCATATTTTTTTTTAGCCAAATAACGGTCATATGAGTCATGTTTTGTAATATTACTTTTAATATCATTACTTGCTATTTGTGATTTCAAATTCATTGTATATAATGATGAAGGTACTCTTACTTGTTTCCATATAATTTTTTGTGTACTTTCATCACTATTTACACTGGAAATAAATGATAAATTAGAATTATTACTAGATACATTTGTTCCCGAACAATCACATGTATTAAATATGTATGTAGTCATTGTATATATATATATATATATATATATTTATTTAATTGTTAGAAAAATTGAAACTACGGTATTTCATAAAAAAATAATATGAATTGTCCGTATTGTTTACGGAATTATAAACTTAAAATTTACTATGACCGTCACGTATCTGTTTGTAAATTATTATCAGACAGACGTAGTGAAAATGAACGTAATGATCATGACAATGATGAAACTCCAACAATACGTGAATTGTATAAGTTGATACAAGATTTATATATAAAAAATGATAAACTCGAAAAAGAAATACAACGCATGAAAAAAGAAAAAAATAATAAAATAGAAGATTTTGACCCTTATGCCTGGCTTAGTAAAAACTGTAGTTCAGAAATGAATTTTGATACATGGATTAATAGTATAAATATAAACGATCAACATATGACATCAATATTTGAAAATAGTATTATGCATACTATTTACGATATTATAGAAAATAATATATTAATAAAAAAACAAAATATTCCTTTTATTGGATTATTAAAAAATAATAAATTTTATGTTTATGAGAAAGAATGGAAATTAATGGAAGATAAACATATAGAAATGTTTATAGACGTTATAGAAAAAAAAATAATAAATTACTTTATATTATGGCAAAAAAATAATAAATCAAAAATTAGTGCTAATGATAAATTTCAAGAAAAATATTTGAAAATTGCACAAAAAGTTGTGGAAAAAAAAATGAAAAAAAGACAAAAAATAAAAAATGTAAAAAATAAAATTTTAAATATTGATCTTCTATATTATAAGAATTAAATAAAATATTAGAATTCAATATTATTTTTTTCAATTATTTTTACATTATATTTTTTTGCTAACTCTACTTTATTACTAGTAGTATTAATGTCACTAACAAATAGTAAGTCCGTATTTTTTGTGAGGACATTTTGTTCAATTGCTCCATAAGAATTTAATGTATTTATAAAACTTTTATCCCTAAATCCAGAAAGTACATATTTTTTGTTGTACAATGGATGTTGAACATTGATTGGTTCAGGTAATGATTCTAATATATAATGTGCTTTATTTTGCAAATTAGTTTCTGTTAACCATATTTTAAATTTTTGTAAATTATCAACAAATTTAATTGCTGTTTTATTTGCCATTCCGGATATATTTTCAATATTTTTTGTAAGTTCTTCTCTATTGTAAGTATCTTTTATTACGTTTGGATATACTTGTAATATACTTTTTATTTTTTTCACACCAAAACCACGACCTAAAATATTTGTTGCATGCATTAATTCCGGCAATGTTGCGTTTTGTATTTGTTTTTGTATATTTGTAGAAATTTTAGTTGCCAATGTGTTACTGAATCCATAAATTTCAATATATTCATCTACTGTCATATTAATTATTTTTGGTATACTATCAAAACCAGCATCAATAATACGTTTTACATTACCCGAACTCAATCCTTCTACACCTAAGGCTCTGAAGAACCCTGTAATATTTTTTTCTTTTACAATGTTGTTATCGTTTATTTCTTGCAAAATAATATCAACATTAGTATCATTCCATATGTAAGGAACATTTGGCATTAATGGTTTAATTGACGGCTTAATAATTTGAGTAATGTATGGTATAACATCACCAGACCTTATCATTTCTACCAATGTTCCTACACCGATTGAATTATCTTTTATATATTTTGCATTAAATCCGCTTGTGTATTCAACAACAACACCGCCTATAGTAACTGGTTCTATTCTTATACGTGGTTTCAAATATCCATCTTTACTAGGATTCCATAATACATCTATAACTTTTGATTCAACTTTTTGTTCAGATAATACCATTTTAAATGCAAATGCATGTTTCGGGTTTTCACTTTTTCTTTCATATATTTTATCATCTGAACAAATGATACCATCTATTTCGTAAACACTATTTGTACGCCAGTTTATTAAAATATCAGATAACATTTCGTTACTCACATTTTGATACGTTTTATTTAAAACGGTCTTAAATCCTGATTCTAGCAATATATCCATTTGTTTTGATGGTTCAAATTGTGGTTCAATAACTTCATATCCAACAAAATCTATATCTTTCAACTTATTTGGATCTGGTATATTACTGTTTATTAATCCTGCTACAAAATTACGAGGATTTGCCGAAGTACTATACTTTTTTTTAAAAATATCTTTTTTTATAATAAACTCTCCTCTAACAACAATGTTTTTCTCGTGTGACGGTAAATTTAAATGTTCAATAATATGTGTTATATCTTGTCCTATTTTTCCATTACCTCTTGTGTACAAACATTGTTCACCATTTATTTTTGTGTACAAACCACTAACTCCGTCGAGTTTACATGACAATACATATGGACCATTGTATTTTTGAATCCATCTATTTAATATATCTGTATTTGGTTTTATTTTATCCATTGACCACATTTCAAAAGGTAATTTAGTTTTTTTTTTTACATTAACACTTTTATGCCCTAACACAATCACTTCATTTTCTGGAAAACGTTTTTTAGTATATTCAATCAAAATATCAAATTCATCGTCTGTCAAAAATGGACTATTTTTTTCATGATAATATATATTTGCCTTTTCTAATAATTCAGATAGCTCTTTTTCTGTAACATTTTCTAAAGCAGAAATTCCATTTTCTCTGAATTTTGTAACAATCGTTGGAACTAAAAACATTTTTCTTTTTTGCGTTTTATTTTTCTTCAAGACAACTGAACGAACATCAATACGTTCATCAGGTTCTTTGTATTCCATATTTAAAAAGTTAAATATTGCTTTTTCTGATAAAAAGTTATGCATAACTTTTTCACCTTTTGTTCCATTTTTCATGTAATGAAAACCATGCTCGTTTAGAGTAAACCCCTTTTCTAATGCTCTTTGTCGTTGTGCTGTATTGAACCCTTTGCTTCCAGTAAAATATAATATAGCAAATGGATATTCGTTTGAAGGTGAATACAAAAAGTCTACACGTCGTGCTGGATTATTTCCTAATTTAGCTATTGCCAAACATTTTTTTTTTCCACGAGACAGTATTTCAATAACAATATCATTTGAGATTAAATTGTCAATGTATTTATCAAATAATGAGCCATCATTATTGTTAACATTATTTTGTGTAATAATTATGTCAATGTCACCAGATGTTGTATTTCCTCTTCTATACGAACCAACTATTTCATATTTTAATTCACTAGGAATTAATTTATTAAAAACTAAGTTATATTGATCTATTTCGGACCTTGGTATCCGTTTTTCTATATCATCAAAGTATTTCAATCCTAGTTTCATATTTTTTGTTAATAAATGCTCGTTTTCTTTCAAATGTTCAATGGTAGTTATACCTTTTGATATAAAGTCTTTTGCATTTTTATCACCAATACCATATACTTTTGTTAGTAAATTAATTGGATTATTTCTTTCTTTTTCTAATGTTTCTATTTTACCCGTTTTAACTAATTCTTCTAATTTACTCATTATTCCAGTACCTACATTTGGAACATTCTTTATTTCTTCTAGGGTGGTTATTTCGTGTGGATACAACATTAATGATTCACTCGCTTTTTTATAAGCACTTGCTCTGTGTCTTTCTCCTCTACGTGACATCATATTATATAGCTCATCTAGAGCTTCCGTGAAATGTTTGTTATATGTCATAAGGTATAGTGTATATTTAACTTTAAATATATACTATATTTCAATTTTGTTAAATATAAGTATCAAGTAAAAAATATATTTATTTACTTTCTTGTAAAAGTGTACACTAAAAATGTAATAAACGACAAGTTTTTTTTATTTTTTTCAAAATAGCTATTTACTAACTCTATTACATTTATTTGTTTTTCATTTAAATGCACACTTAACACATCGTGGTTTGTTATTTTTTCATTTAAATCTATAACATATATAGAGATCATCTTTATTTTCATTGGTTTTGGGAAAAATCGCAATCTAAAATTACAAGTTGTTTCATTTTCAATATAGTTCTTACAATCCATATAATTAAAATTATTGTCAATTGTTGTATCTTGACTTATGTAATTTTTACATTTTTGTACTTTTTTATGTAAAGATTTATATTTAGATTTATTAATTATTTGTGTACCATTTACTGAAAGGGTAAATTGTTCATCATAAATTTCTAAGTCGGGGGATTTTGTAAAAACGTTATCATTATTATGTTTAAGAGTTTTAATTATATTATTTTTACTTTCACTTAATTTCATATGTAAATTTGATGTTCGAAAACCCTGAATAGGAACAATCAAATATAGAAGTGTTACTAACTTCATTATTTATAGTATATATTATATATTTACTATATCAATTTTATATCTATAATACATATGCAAAATAACTTAAAAATAACAACACTATTATACTAATGGCATCTGATATGGTTACGTATGTTTGTGAATACAACATTTTACCCGAACACACTACTCGTGAAACTTGTATTACCTTTTTTGGAGGAATGACAAATGATGATGATATTCGGGAACTAGGTGATGTTAAATTACTTGGTAGATGGGGGTGTGTTGGTGAAGCACGTGGATTTTGTGTTGCACAAGCACCAAATAATTTTTGTATGCAAAAGTGGTTAAACAACTGGGTTTCAATGGCTGATATTAAAGTTGTCCCTTGTTTAGATGACAATGAACATCGTGAACTAATACTTGGTAAAGAACCATCTTTTATGGTAACATATGACAAAGTTAATGATCCTCCTCTAGAAAACGAGAGTTTGTACTTTGTAAAATACAAGTTCAGAGATGGATGTATAAATAAAGGATTTGATGCTTTTGCAAATATGACAAAAGATCAAGATGAAGGTGATTCAGGTAAGTGTACATCATATGGCAGATGGCACGTTCCTAGTGAAGGTTGTGGATACGCAATTGCTTCTTGTCCAACCGCACTTGACATGTACAAATGGGCATACAACTGGAATGAACTATGTGAATGTATTATTTCTCCTGTAACGGAGGACCACAGTACCCGTAGTATTATTCAGGGTGGTTTTGGCTTTCAAATAAAACATGAAAAGTTGATGCAGCAACTTAAAAGTATGAATGAAGAAGAAACCGGTGGTTGTTGGGGGCGTCGTAGGTAATTTGTTAATCGTTTAAGAAAATTTTATCTAGTTCTTCTTTATTTTTACAACTATCATTGTAACCTTGATTATAAAAATGTTTATAATAGTATAAATGTTTTCTATTTAATGGATTAAATTTTAGTTTTTTAAAATCATATCCCCACATTGAACTATCAATGCAAAAATATGGATTTATAGTTCTATTTATACTCTTTTTAAATAGCCCTCCATCAAAATATAATTTTTTATTTATTCTACATAATATGTTTCCTGTTAAATATGGTATGTGTGAACTGGCTATACAATAATTGGTAACATCATCCATATTTGAAAAATTATTAATTAATACTGGACGAAACCCTCTTAAAGATAAATTATTTGAAACAATATTTATTTTATGATATTCTATTTTTTCACATTTTTCACATATACCTTTTATATCTTTCTGTATGTTGTATAGTGAAATTTTTTGTTTATTTTCTACTACATTTTCAAAGTAACTAAATATTTCATTTAAAAACTTATCATTTAATTCATCATTAGTTAATGTAAATGGAATGGTATTCCATGCTCCAGCTGATGAGCCAATAACTTGGTAATCCGAAATATCATAATTATTTTTTATGTATGAAATTACACCTAACATATAAAAACCTTTTATACCTCCAGGTGATATATATATGTATTTATTATTGAAACTACATTTTTTTAATAATTGTATTTGAGGTTTCATTGAATTACTAATATTAAATAATAATAAAAATAAAAATATGTATAGTTTCATTATATATATTTTTGTTTTTATTAAAAGTTTTTAATTAATAAATTTTTAACATAATCATTATAAACTACATAATATTTCATCTATTCTATCAGACGGTTTATGATGTTTTAATGCATAATTATAACCTTCTTCCGAAATTTTTTTTGCTTGGTCTTCATTTTTTAAATAAAATAATATTTCTTCTTTAAGATTTGATAAATTATTTCTATCATAAAAAATAACATGCTTTTTATTCAATAGTGGATTAACTACCGGAGTTTTCATAATATCAACAAATACCAATGTACCTGTTGATAAAGCCTCCCAAGTACGATAATCACCTTCCCAATCATTAGGATTACATGTTACTACAATTTTAGAACGAAACATTTTTTCGTAGTATTTACTTTGTATAGAACTCCTTCCAGCTTCACCTGCGCTACCGCATATACCAACAAATATATTATAATCTGTAAAATTTTCTTTAATAAAATATGCTACACTTAGTCTGTATCTCCAAGAATCTTTTCTTGGTGGAAAAAATATACTTATATCGATATCTCTATCGTAATTGTATATTTTATTAAATTCTAATACTTGATTTTTTATACAATATGAAATTGGTATTACATCTCTATTATATTTTACAAACTCCATATTAGTTTTATTAATTACACTCCTTTTGAAATATTTTAAACATGGAAAATGAAATATTTCGTTTGGGTTGATCTCTAAAATCAATTATTACAAGTTTTTTAAAATGTTCTTCTTTGTATTTTTTTGCTTTATTAAAATCTCTAAAGTCTATAAATATATAATCACATGAATCTTTATTTTCACTTAATTTAACTTTATTGTTAGTTATTAAACCATCATATAACACCCATTTTTTTTCTCCTTTTAAATTATCTTTTTCAATAAATATTGATATTTTTTTTCATTTTATAATATAGTATATAAAATTGAAATGAATTTTTAATTACTAATTGTATTCAAAATGACACAAGTAAACAAAGAGAAAATGGAAGCAAAGTTGAAGGAAAGTGAAGAATTGTATGCATTCGATGATTGGGTATATGATACCCCTGGCATGTCTCACAATGAAAATATTGGTATGTTTATGTGGAAACTTGTAAATAAAGGTTATCCGCTAGATTTTGTATGGTACAATGTTGCAAATTGGCATGAAACAAAAAGTGGTGAAGGTATTCATATTCATTTTAATGAATCAGATGACCACAAACCATATCATATTATTGAAAATTGGAAAGATTCCAAATCAGGAAAATGGCGGGAACAAATGGAAAAAAGACGTCTTACAAAAAAAACTGTTCACAATTGTGATGAGTTTCCTCCAGAAATCATGTTGGGTGTCATTGGACCTAATGGAATGATGGGTGTCATTAACCAAAAGGGCGAAAAAATGGTATACCGGTCAAGATGGACGCATATGGATGAGTTCATGTCTCTCCTAGATTACCATAGTGGAAGTGAATTATGGACGCAAATACATTAACCACCCATAGGGAAAACTACTTTAAAGGATAAATTTATATTATTGTTTATTATAGTGTTTATAATTTTCATATTTATATAAAAAAATAAATATAAATATACTAGTTATGAAATTAATATTTTTTTCTTTTTTCTTTAATTTTATAAAAACAAAGTATACTATAACCTCACAATTGAGTAGAGAATCATTTGTTGGTTCATGGTTTATACGTGAAGGAAGTAAGCAAAAAATAATTCATTTACAACCTTATGGATCAATTTATAAATCGGGTGAAAGTAAAAACAACTACATAGGACAATGGGAAACAAATAAAGAACACTTCACTTTTAATCTAAAATATAATAATAGCGAAAAAAAATATTATGGAAAAATATTTAACAATACATTAAATATTAGTGGTACCGTTTGTGAAGGATTATTTTCGCCGTATTACATTAATAATTTTACGATGACACCTGTATTTGAACAATTTCACAATGTTTCTGTAGTAAATAATTCAGATGAGTATATTTACCTTAATCAAAATAATGTTACTGGTAAATGGTTATTAGAAAATATATATACAAATAAATTATATTTATTAGAATTACATACAAATAACACATGGAATAGTTTGTATTTTGATTATACAAATGGTTTACGTGGAAAGTGGAATTTGTTTAATGAAACAAATGAAATTAATATAAATAGTGCGATTAAAGTTAACGGTAGAAATATTTGGTTGGTTATAAATAAGGAAAGTAAACAAAGTTACATAAATTGCGATATGGTTTTTATCGGTAGAATTACTCAATTAGGTAATATATATTACAACAATGAAGACACACCATTATCAAATAATGAAGAAAAAATAATTATTTCATCAAAAATAAATGGTTCAATAATGTACGGTTTTGATTTAGAGCCTGAAGTAAGCGAAAAATTTTATATGAAACGATGGTTTAACTACTGAGCTTGAGGCAAAATATTGTTTTCAATGTTATTATTCGCGATGTTATTATCAACATATTGAAATGTTATATCAATAGCCATAAGATGTATTGTAATTTTAAATTTATAATAATTGTGTTGTTCAGCAATTTGAATAGAAGGGGGTCTACATAATACACCATAAAAGTATTCATTTGGAATAATATTCAATTGTTTGTTGTTAATTTGATTAACAATATTTATATATTCCTCTTGTACAATATTTTCTATTTCATTATGTTCAATGTTATTTTTTGGAAATCTTCCAACAACAACATATTCGCCTGTATTTTCCTCGAAATTTTCTCTAACAGTTTCCATTTTATAGAAAATGTTATGACAAATTTAGCGTTTCAATTTTTTTACTGTAATATTATATACTATGTTATATAGATCTAGTCAAGAGTTTTCATCAATTAATAATAATGTTATTATAAATAACAAAATTAATACCAAATATGATGGAAAAATATTTCTTGTATCAGGACATAAAAATGGTGAACCCTTTAGTTATAAATTAAACAAAAAACAAATGAGTAAGTTAAAAAAACAATTGAAACCCATATATACAAATTTCCATGAATCTAATATACATAATGATGATTTTTTACACCTTTGAACATTTAAAACGCCGAGTTATACCAAGTTC
>CERI01113794.1_pt1 | contig 11418 bp, 2 predicted proteins | sample 350261 | NCBI WGS metagenome assembly CERI01 (sample SAMEA2620979, study PRJEB7988) | marine metagenome | isolation source: saline water (ENVO:00002010), including
GTTTTTTATCTAAATTTTTATCTAAATTTTTATCTAATTTTTTATTTAATTTTTTAACAGGTTTTTTAACAGGTTTTTTAACAGGTTTTTTATCTAATTTTTTAACAGGTTTTATAACAGGTTTTATAACAGGTTTTTTAAGAGGTTTTTTAAGAGGTTTTTTAACAGGTTTTTTAGCTAGTTTTTTAGTAGGTTTTATAGAAGATTTTTTAGTAGGTTTATTAGATTTATTAGTAGATATATTAAATGATTTATTTTTAAGAACCATTCTCTATATATAAATAGATATAAATATTATATAAATATATAAATATATAAAAATAAAAAAACATAATATAAAATAAGATGTCATCATATAAATATTATGAATTATTAGGTTTAAATAAGGAAAATAATCCATCACAAAAAGACATAAAAATAGCATATCATAAGAGAGCATTGAAACATCATCCAGATAAAAATCCAAATAATAAAGAGAGTGCAGAATTATTTAAAGAGATAACAAATGCATATTCAATATTATCAGATGAAGAAAAAAAGAGGAAATATGATCAATTAGGAGATAATTATGAGGAAGGAAATAATGAAATAAATCCGGAAGATATATTTTCACATTTTTTTGGAGGAAGAGGTGGAATGGGTGGATTTAGTCAAGGAGGGATGAGAGGAGATCCATTTGGAGATTTTGGTTTTAGTTTTAATATGAGAAATAGAAATATGAATATGAAATGTAATGATATAAAAAAAACTTTAGTAGTAAATTTAGAAGATGTATATAATGGAATAGATAAATCAATAAAAATAAATATAAAGAAATACTGTTTAAAATGTAGAAAGAAATGTGATAATTGTGATGGACATGGAGTAATAAAAAGGATACATAATTTAGGTATATTACAGCAAATATCAGAAGGACCTTGTAATAAATGTAAAGGTAGAGGAGAGATAGTAATAGAGAATGATAATTGTAAAGAATGTAAAGGAGAAGGTACATATAATAAAGAACATGTAGCACAATTAAAAGTGAAAGCGGGATTTGAAAATAATTATAAGACAGTATTTAAAGGATTAGGAGAACAACCAAAGACATCAAAACAAAAAGAAGGAGATTTAATAATAGAACTATTAGTAGAAGATAAATTAAATTTTAAAAGAGAAGGAAATAATTTATTATATAATTGTAATATATCATTAATAGATTCAATAATAGGAAAAGAGATAGAAATATTATATTTTAATAATACAAAAATAAAAATAGATACAAAAGAAAATGGAATAATATTAAATAATAAGGAATATATATACAAAGGTAAAGGATTACCAATATATAATAATACAAATAATAAAGGTGATTTAAAAATAAGATATGAAATAAGTAAATGTAAAATAAGAAATAAAGAAAAAATAAATGAATTAAGAAATTTACTTAACGATATGATTGAATAATATTATTAAATTCAGATATAGATTTAATATTGCCAAGTCCATAATTACCTAAAATAAGATTAGCATCATTATTATTATTAGATTTAAAAACATTAGCAACTTTAATAAGTATAGTATTTTTAAGATGATTATAATTATCAATATCATCCCATAGTTTAGGTTGTTCATTTCTAATATAATTATGAAAAACAATATTTTGATTAGGAATAAAAACATCATAACCGAAAGTAAAAAATCTTAAAGAATGTAAAATTTCTTCACCGGTATATAGATAATCAAGATTAGGATCAAAAGGTATTTCATTTAAAAAAGAAGATTCAAGAAATAAGAAACAACCAGTTACAAATGGAGTTTTAATAAAAGAATTATTAGTATTAATATAATGAGCACCATTAAATTTAATAACACCGTGAGATATAGTAGAAAAATTTTTAATATATGTAACAATAAATTTTTCATTATCAGAAATAGTATAAACATCATTATAATTACGAGGATAATGACTTAAAACAGGTTTTTGAGAGATATTATTTTTTTTTAAAGTATCAATAGCGAAAATACATTTAATATCCCAATTTTTAGAAAATTTAGTATGACTATCAATTTGTAAAAAATAATGTTCATTATTCCATAATTTAGAACAAAGAAATCTAGCATAAGTAGGACCTTTAGCTAATTTATAAGATAATTCAGTAATACGAATATTAGATTTATAAGGGAAATCATCAAGATTATGAAGACAATCGAGGTCACCTGGTTTATTTTGTTGACATATACCTAAAAAAATATTATTAGGAAATTTAGCATTATCATAAATAGATTTAATAGTATCAGAACAAAGAGGGTCTCTATAACTAGCTATAGAAATAAATATAGTATTTTTTTTCATTCTAATAATAAATAATAATTTAATTAATTAAAGAATCTTCCCAATTATTAATATCACCAAATAATTCAATATTATTAATTTTAAGTGATAAAGAATTAGAGATATTAGAGATTAAAATAGCATAAGTATTATATTTAGTATTATTATCATTAATAGAAATTTTTTGATTATCATAAATAGAAGAAATATTAAAGGTAGATAAATTTAATTTATTAAATTTATGATTTAAAATAGTATCATTATTAATATCATCAAAATTAGTAGCACCAATAATGACATTATTTAATAGAATATTATCTTTTAATAAAAATTTAATATCTTTAAGATAAAATGAATAATGAAATTTAATAATAATCCATTCACCAAAATCAGGTGTAGATGAAGAAGATATAAATAATTTATTTAAATTAATATAAGAACCATCAGAACTAAATTGATTATTTTTCCAACTACCAAATAAATTGGTATCATTATTAAAAATCTGAAAAGGTTCATTAATAAAATCAGAAGAGGACCATCGAGTAGAATAAGAATAATCATTATAATTTAATAAATAATAATTATCAAGTGAATATTTAATAATAATAATACCATTATTACCATTTTCACCAGACTGCCAAAGAGAACTATTATTTTCAGAAGCGGGTGCTCCACCGCCACCAGAACCGAAACCATAATCAATAAAATTAGAATCAAATTGAAAACCCCCAATACCACCACTAGCATAAGAAATAGAATTATTAGTAAAATCAGATGTAAAATGAGCACTATTATTAAAATCAACACCACCAGCACCACCACCATTACCAGCACTAGTAGTAGAACTAAATGAACCATTAAAACCTAAACCGTCAGTATTATATTTAATAGAAGAACCAACAAAAGATGAATTCATTGCAGAACCACCACCAGAACCACCATCAGAAGGATTAATATTATGTCCTCCACCATAACCACCACCATTAGTATGAAATATAATATTATTAGAAAAATCAAATATACCACTATCAAAACCATTAGAAGGTAAAGAATTAATATCAATTTGTTTATCACCACCTTTACCAACTTTAATATAATAAGAACCAGAATTTAATATAAAAGTTGATTTAATTAATAATTCACCAGCACCACCACCACCACCTGCTAAATTACCATAACTTGAACCACCTGAACCACCACCAGCAAGTATAAATAAATCAACTAAAATATTTTGAGAAACAGTGAATTGATAAATAGATTGATTATTAATAGAAATATCATTATTATAATTAAATGAAACAATATTAGTATTATTAGAAATAGTATTATTAAAATAATTTAAATTATCAACTATATTATTATTATTAAGAGGATAAATAGAAACACGATTAGTAAAAATATTTTTATAAATAGGAACATTTTGATAAATAATAGGTGTAGTAGAATCAATATAATAATCAATAGATGAAAGATAAGCTTTATTATCAGGGTCATAAATATTATCAAAGATAGTTAAATTAATAGAATCAATATAAATAAATTGTTGATTAGAAATAATATTATAAGAAATATTTCTTAAATTAATAGAATTAGTATAAGAAATATAATTTAATGTAGAAGATAATTGATTAGGTATAAAATCATTATAGACAGAAGATATTTTATATTTAATAGACCAAACAAATTTCAAATTAGAAATATTAAAATTATTAGATAATGGAACAGTAATACCAGAATAAGATTGGTCAATAAAAGCTTTTGAATATAAAATATAAGGATTATTTTTATAAAAATTAAGATTAATATTAGTATAACTATTAATTCTTGAAAATAGTAAAGATTCTTCTAATAATTTAAGTCTTCTATCTAATTTATATTCAACACTATTAACAGATTCAAAATTAATATTATATTTAATAATAATAATACCACTACCAGCTTTAGAATAATCATTAATAATTAAATTACTAGAATTAGCATTAGCAAAATTAAAATTAGAATTATCAGTAGAATCTGCAGGTAAATAAGAGATAGCTAAAAGTAAATTATTAAATTCAGTATTATATTTATTTAATGTAATACTATCAATATTAGACCAATCATCAAGAATTAAATTGGTTGATTCAATAATGTATGTATTAGAAGAATTATCTTTAATTTTAATAATATTATCTAAATGATGTAATTCAATAGTATAAGAACCATTTAAAATAAAATTATTATTATTAGAAAATTTTTGAATATGAGAATAATTAAATATAAAATTAACTTTAGTATTTAAATCAAATTTAATATTAAAATATTCAACAGTAATATTAGTGTAATTAATTTTATAAATAATATCATTATCAGTATAAATAGTATTATTAATAATGGGATATAAAGAAAAAGTTTTATTATATCCACCAGCAGAACCAGCACCCGAATTATTATCAGCTTGTAAAATATTTGAAGTATTTATATTATTAATATTAATAGAATCAGTACCACCACCAAAACCTTTATTACCAATAGTATTATCAATAATATTATAAGAACCAGAACCACCACCAAAATAAGAAGGTATATTTAAATGATTATGATTATCAAAATAAGGGATATAAAATCCATCAGAACCATTAAAAATAATATTACTATTAATAAATGTAGAAGCAGAACCACCATGAGTAAATAAAGGATAATTAGATAATTTTTGATATTCATTATTATTATCATTTAAAATATAACTATTTTCAATATTATATCCATTATAAGAACCAGGAATATTTAAATCATTATAATTAAAATAACTATTACTACCACCATAAGCAATTGCACCAAAACCTTCTGTATTAATACCAATATCCATATCAACATTATTAGCACCGTTACCAACATATAAATCATAAATACCTTTAGGAATAATATTATTTTCTCTATATAAAACACCACCCGCACCACCAGGAGCAGGAATATTTAAATTATTTTTAATTTGAATATATTTTTTATTAATAGAAGTAGTATTAATATTAATATCAATATTATTAGTAATATATAAAATGGAAGAATCATCATTTGTAAATTTAGCAACAGAAATAGAAAGATTATCTAATTCAGAATTAGGAATTTCAATATAAGTTTTATTAAAAATATCATATTTATAAAATGAATATTTATTATTAGTTTTTAAAACAGTAATTAATAAATAAGTATTATCATTTGATATAGCAAGTTTTAGTAATTGTCCTGGAAGTGTTGAGAATTCTGTATTAACTTGTAAAGTTTTTAAATTAATTTTTTTTATATTATTAAAAGATTCTATGAAATAAGCGAAATTATCATCGTGTGTAATAACAATATCAATAGGATTATTTAATAAAACATCATTAGAAAAACCATCAATATTACCAGAAATAGAATTTAAACTACCAACAATATTAGAAACAAATCCATTATAAATATTAATTTTTTTAATACAATGATTATTATAATCAGTAATTAATATAAATTTATTGTTATTATAAATAAATGCAGATTTAATAATGTTAAATCTAGAAATATTATATTCACCATTAATATTACCAAAATTATTAGAAACATAATCACCAATAATAATTTTATTATTAACAATATGATTAATTAAATTATAAATAATAATAAAATAATCATATATAATAACAATAATAGAATTATCATAAGAAACTTTAATATCATTTGGATATAAATTATTAACATTATTTTCATGAATATTATTTAATAATAGTATTGAATTATTATTTGTATTATTTAAATTATAAATAGAAATATAATATAATTTATTACCTAATTCATAATAAAGTAAATCATTATTTGTTAAATTAATAGTATAAATATTATGTGTAATAGTATTATTAAAATCAAAAAGTGAAATATTAGTGTTAATACGTTCAGTTAATATATTATTATTAAAATCATTATTTAAACCAGCACCACCACCACCAACTAATAAAATATCAGCAAGTAAATTATTAATTAATGATAAACGATAATGTTTTTTATTATTAATATAATTATTTTTTAAAATAATATAAAAATCAGTATCATTATAATTAGATTTATAAAATATATTATTATTATTAAAATCATAAATTTCATAAGTATTAGTTAAATTACCATTAGAATCAAATTCTTTAACAATAGGATGTAAATGACTATCAATTTTATTGTAATCTAAATTATTAATTGTATTTTCTAAATTAATAACATTTGTATTAATATTATTAATATAATTAGAAGTATTATTAAATTTATTATTAATATCATCATCTAAAGATTCTAAATTATTTAAAATAGTAGGTGTTAAATTATTAATAGAACCTGAAACTTTAATACTACCATTAATATCTAATTCAACAGAAGGATTAGTATTAATACCTAAATTAGCATCTTTATCAATAATAAAAAATTTATCATTATATATATTAGAAGTTTCAATAATATTATTATCAAAAGATAAATTATCATTAATAATTTTTAAAGAAGGACCATCAGCATCATTATTAATAATTTCTAAATTTTCAGTTTGATAAGTAGAAGTATTAATAAAAGTAGTTTCACCAATGACATTAAGATTATGTGTATTAATAGTATTTGTATTAATATTATGAGAAACAGTTAAATTAGATAAAATATATGCATTATTACTAGATATAAAATCATTATTAATACTTAAATCATTAAAAACATATAAATTATTACTAGTATATAAATCATTTAAAATATAAGAATTATTACTTGTATATAAATTATTTAAAATATAAGAATTATTACTAGATATAATATCATTTTTAATAGTTAAATTATTATTAAATAGAGCATTATCTTTACATAATAAATTACTATTTATAGTAATATAATTAGTATCAATATTACTAGAAAATATAGTTTGTTCAAAAATAGAATTTTCAGAAGAATTAATAGAATTAGTTGAAATATTACCACTACAATTTATATTACCATTAGCAATAATATTAATAATTTCAAAATTACCTAAATTAGCATCATAAATAATATCACTTAATTTAGTATTATTATCATTAAAAGTTTCAAAAACTAATCTAGAATCAGTATAACTAATAGTAGCATATTCAGCATTATTATTATTTTTTAAATAAATTTGATTTAAATCCATACTAATAATTTCATTTGCATAATCAGTAATTTTAAATCTATCACCACTATTAGTTAATTTAACATTACCAATATTAATGTTATTAGTAGCACCAATAAAAATATCACCAAATTTTAAAGAATTAGTACCAATATTATAAATAGAATTAAGTTTAGGAATAATATTAGTATCAAACATAATATTATCATTATTTTTAGATTCAATAATATTTAAAGATATAGTATCAGTAGAAGTAATATTAGTATTAATAGAATTATAAATATTTAAATTACTAGCATCAATAGTACCACCAACAAGTAATTCAGTACCAATATTAGGTTCACAAGAAATACCAATATATGCTTTTTGAAATTCATGATCATTACCAAATTTAACTAAAGTTCTTTTTTTATTAGTTTTTACAGACATAGAATTAAGATAACCATTTTCATTATTAAAATTATAATAAAAATCATTATGCATACTATAATAAGGTATATTAACAGAATCATGTGGTATAGATGTAATAGAAAAAATATTATTATTATCAATTAAATCTATAATACTAGATTTTTTATATAAATCATAAGAATTAATAACTAATTTATAAATATTATTAGGATTATTAGTAATTAAATAAATATTATTTTTATTAAATTTATCTACAAATAAACTATTAATATTAAGAATTTCAGATTCATATATAGTTGAAACATAATTATTAACTAAATCTAAAATTAAAACTCTAGAAATATTAGAATCATAATCTAAAATAATTAAAAAATCATCTATATCAATATCAGTATCAGTATCAGCACTTACTGCAGAATCAGTAGTAATATTATCAGAATTATTAAAAGAAATATAAAACATTTTATTAACATTCATAAAACGAGTGTCAACACCATCACCAATAGAAATACCACTTCTAGGACTATTAACTAAATTAGGAGGATAACCAGCAATAGTTGAAATTATATTTGTATTTAAATCTAATTCTCTAATTGAATAATTATCTGATAAATAAATTTTATCATTATTATCATTAATTGTTGTATATAATATATTATCAAATTTAGAATAATTTAAAGCATTACCATCTTGGAAACCAATATTTGAATTACCAATAATAATAGTATAATTAATATTATCATAAATTTTATTTTTAATATTAGAAATATTAATAGAATATAAATAATTAACATCAGAAATATATAATAAATCATTATTATTATTTAATATTAAAGAAGAAGGATTATTTAATACTAAATCAGTATTATTATTAAAAGTATTATTATTAATATAACTAATTTTATTTTCACCACCCATATAACCATGATAATAACAATGATAACTAATAATATTATAATCACCATTAATAACAACTGTAATATTACCAGTATAATATTTTACATTAATAGTATTACCATCAATATTAATATCATTATTAAATTCAAATAAAGTACCAGAAGTAACTTCTAATAAAGTATTATCATCAATAACAAAACCTAAAGGATGACTAGAAGGTATATTATTAAAATGATAAGTACCATCAGGTAAATATAAATAATCAAATGAATCATAATCATTATTATTAAAGATATATTTACCAGTTTGAACACTAACATTAAAAATATTATTATTATAACTTATTTTATTTTCACCACCCATATAACCGTGATGATAACAATCATAACTAATAGTACCATAATTACCTTTAATATCAACTGTAATATTACCAGTGTAATATTTTACATTAATAGTATTATCATTAACTTGAATATCTTTAGTATTTTCATATAAAGTACCAGAAGTAACTTCAAATAAAGTATTATCATCAATAACAAAACCAAAAGGATGATTAGAAGGAATATTATTAAAATAATAAGTACCTTCTTGTAAATATATATAATCAAATGAATTATAATCATTATTATTAAAAATATATTTATTAGAACCATCAATATTTTCAATAGTAATATTAAAAATATTATCAGTAGGAGATTGAATATAATTATTATTTGTTTCTAAATAATTATATAAAATATTAACAGTTATTTTGGGTTCTAATGTGATAACAGTACCATTTGGATTATTACCATTATTATTATCATTATAATTAATAACACGAATTTTATTATATGTATTATCTAAAAGATATAATAAATTATTTGTATTATCATATTTCATATCAATAATATTACCATAAGAAGCATTATTAATTCTATCACCATCATTTAAAGTAATACTAAAAACACCACTTTCAGTAATAGAAATATTATTAGTAATATCATGATTTTGAACAGTATTAATACCATCTTTAAAAACACTAGTTATGAAATAATTTTCAGTAAATTGTTCAATAGTTTTATATAAATAAGAATTATCAAATGGGAAAATATCATATAAATTAAAATTAATATTAGATTCTAAAATAGTATTAACATCTTTAGGACGAACTTTATTAATATTAAAATAATTATCTTTATTTTCAAATATAGCAATATTAATATTAGAAGTAGTAAATTGAACATTACTAGCAATCATATGAATATTATCTTCATTAAATAAATATTCATTATTATTTAAATTAGCAAATCCTGGAATCAATGAATTACCTAAATCATCATAAATATTTTTTGTAATGATAGAATTAACTTTTAAACTATCAGATTCAATATTACCATCATCTAAAATTAATAAATTTTTTTCATTATTATTATTATTATTAGTATCAATAGCAGTAATAGAAAATTTACCATCAGAACTATAAATAAAATTGTTATTATATTTTTTTTTATTATTAGTTAATAATCTTTCATTAGTATCTAAAATAATATGAGGTGATTGAGTATTATAAATATTATTAGCAGATAATTTAATTTGTCCATTAACATCTAAAGCATAATTAGTATTAAAAATATCTTTACCAATACCAATTTTAGTAGAAGAATTATTATTACCAAAATTAGTATAAATAGAATTATTTAAAGTAGAAATAGAAAAAATATTATTATAATCAATTTCAATATCATTATTAATATCAATATTAAAAATTTTATTAATTGAATTTTCATCATATAAAGTAGTTTTTTTGATATTAAAATCTGAATTATTAAAACTATCAATATTAAAACTAATATTTGAACTAGAAAGATTAAAATTACTTGTTGCTAAATTAAAATTACAGCTTAAATTAACAAAACCTAAATCATTTAAATGATTAGAATTAGTAATAATATTATTACTAGAATAAATATCTAAAATATTTTCAACAAATAAATTTTTAACATATAATGAACCATTATCTATTGAAATATTACCATTTTTATTCATTTCAATTAAAGTTTTATCAATATTATTAACACTTTCAGTATAATTAATTTTAAAATCACCATCATTAGTACTATAAATAGTATTAATACCTTTATTAATATCTTCATTAATTTTATTATCTGTAAAAGAATTGTTAAAAATTATATGAGGTATATCATTAATAATATTACCAAATAAATAATGTTTATAAGTATTATCAATATAATTTTCATAAAATTGTTTAAGATTTAAATTAATAGTAATATCATTTAATGAAATATTACTACTATCAAAATTTAAATTAATATTATCAATATTAATATTTTTATTAATTTCTTCAAAATTATTATTATTAATATTAAAAATATTATAAGAACCTAAAATATTATTTTTTAAATAATTACTTGTATTAATATTAATATAATTGATATTATTTTCATAATAATTTTCAATAATATTAGTAAAAATATTTTCATTTTTATATAAAGTAGTAGGAATATTTAAATCAATATTATAATTAAAATTAGTTTTATAATTAAGATCAATATTAACTATTTTTTGTAATCCATATTCATATATTAAATAATTTTTATAATTAACTTCTAAATTTAAATCATCAAATTGAATATTGCTATTATATTCATATACATATGTATTAATA
>CERI01117481.1_pt1 | contig 11414 bp, 19 predicted proteins | sample 350261 | NCBI WGS metagenome assembly CERI01 (sample SAMEA2620979, study PRJEB7988) | marine metagenome | isolation source: saline water (ENVO:00002010), including
AAAAATATGAGATTTACTAGGAATCTAATGTAATTGACTATCTAGTGAAAACCATATATAATTACTAGACTTTAAGAAAAAAAGACAAAAATCAAATATGATCAAAACGATCATTCATTAAATTATAAACATAATCTCTATATTGTTCAATAGACCATTGAGATTTACAAGAAACAACAGGCATAATATCAACATAAACATCACATTTATCATCTAAAAATTTTTCAAAAAGGGAAGAAAGACCACGACATTTTTTATTATTCCAATAAAAAGGATGAATAGAATAATTTTTATATTTAATGACAATAGGAAGAATATCAAATTTACCAACAAAAGCACCAGTTTTAAAGGGACAAATATTTTTACCATCAGGAATCGGATTTAATTTATCTGGAAAAATGGTAACAAATGGTTGATTTGGTTTATGAGAAGAAGAATAATCAATAATTTTTTGAGTAATATTATTTTTTTTATTGGAATCAACTTGTATAAATTTAAGTTTATTACAAATAGATCGGACACCAGGAAATAATGACATACCATCAGAACCTACAACATATGATAGATGTCCGAAAATAGACATAAGAACAAAACTATCAAATAAACTTTGATGATTAGAAATAATAATAAGGGGTTTATCAGAATGTAAATATTGATAATATTGAGAAAGAGAAGAATGAGTAATAGAATTAAAACGGAAAGATTTAAGAATAATAGTATTCATAGATTTAATAAAAGTAGATAAGTTAGAAGACGAAACAAGAAAAAGACCAATGATAAAAATAATATAAATAATAGTAGCTAAGATAATATATATAATCATTATAGATAATATATGATTAAAATATTTAAGTATCACACTCACTATGTTTTTTATATAAAATTGTTGTTTTTTTTAAAAGAGGAATATTATAAAATTCTCTTTTAGTAATAGAATCATCTTTACACCAAATACGAATAATATAATAATTTTTTTTAGGACTAATGGAAATACCATTAATATTTAATGAATGTTCTTCATTAACAGCAAGAGATTCACCTAAAACACTAGCAGAAATATCAAACCAAACTTTTTCTAATTCATCGGGTAAGACTTTAATAGAGAAACATCCACCATGAATATTATTTTCATCTTCCCAACGAGGTGTAACATATTCGCGCATAATAAAAAACATACCTTTAGTCCAATAATCTTTGAAGAACTTAAAAATAATACAAAATTTATCTAATGAACTAATATTAGATATAAATATATAGCTTTGAATAGACCAATCATTTTCATTAGGATCGTGAAAATAAAGTGACCATAAATCGTTAAAGTAAAGTGAGTTCTCCATTAGTTAAATATAAGTATTATATTTTTTATATATAAGAGATGGAAAAAGAAAAGCTTAAAAAACTATCAGAAATTAAAGATTCTGAAATTGAAGAATTCAGTTTCAAAAATTTAGATATAATAGGAAAAATTACAAATATTTATGATGCGGATACATGTAAAGTATGTTTTTATTATAATGAAAATATAATAAAAATAAATTGCAGATTGGTAGGTATAGACAGTGCCGAAATAAAACCATCAAAATTAAAAGAAGATAGAGAATTGGAAAAAAAAGCATCAAAAATAGCAAGAAATAGATTAATAGAAATGGTAACGGATTGTAAAATAAATATAAAAGAAGAATATAAGAAAAAAGAGATTAAAAAGATAATGGAGAAAAATAAGAAGTTAGTAAAAATATATTTAATGGAAGGAGATAAATATGGAAGAATATTAATAAAGATATATGATGAGAATAATGAATGTGTAAATGATAGATTAATAAAAGAAGGATATGCATATAAATATGAAGGTGGAACGAAAAGGAAATTTAAGGATTGGTTTGATATGAAATTATTATAAAAATGATAGCATTAAAGTAAATTAGAAATATAAAAGAATAATGCCAGAAGTGTTTTTTGAAGCAACAAGTTTAGTCATAGAATATTTGTATAAAATATATAAAGAAGGGGATAATTTAATAATACCGAGAGAATTATATAATGGTTTAGATAAATTATATCCGAAAAAAGATGAAGAAGAGTATAAATTGATAATAAGCGATTTAAGAAATAAATATAAGATAAATGGAAAAATATATGTGCGTTAAATTAAATTGTGAAACATATATTAAATATGAATAGATGTAAGGATTGTGATACGACGATTTATATGAGTGGATATCATAAATGTATAGGAACGCCAGAACGTATATGTAGTAAATGTTTTAAGGTTTTAATTTATGAAGATGATATAAATGAACATAAATTAACATGTAAATATAAAAGTAGAAAATTAGGACAATTTATGATTGAGAGAGAGTATATATTAAAAGATGAAGTAAAAAAATATAAAAAGTATATATATTTGAAAGAAAAAGAAAGTGAAAAATATTGTAATAGTATAATAATACCATATAATTTATATGTAACAATAAAGTTATTATATCCAAGATTTCCATATGAAGATAATGAACAATATAATAAAATATTAACAGAAATAGCAGTAGAAAAAGGAATCCAAGAAGGTGATATAATAAGAACGGATTTTAATGGAAATAATGTTGGAGTAATAGGATTATATGATGGAGAAAAAATAAAATTATTGGATTATAAAGAAGAATATGGAATGATACCAAAAGATTTTATAGTAGATTTTAGGAAATATGTACCAGAGTATTGGAGTAGAGAATTAGGAACAAATATAAATTTAATTTGGTATAATATAAAAGAAAATAAAAATAAAATAAGAGAAAAATACTTTGAAATAGAAGATAATGGATATATATTAAAAATAGAAACATATATACCAAAAAATAGATTAATAGAATATTATGAAATTGTAAAATTAGAAATAATAGAGAAAGAAGGAAATATATATAATAAATTAAATAATTTTTTTAATAATAAATTTTTTCATGTGTTCATCACCTTCCAAGTAAGCTGTTGAAATAGGTTGTTTATTTTTATAACCATTAATAAAATTATAAGTAATATGACAATAGGATTTAACAAAAGGAGTAACTGTATTATCAATTTTTTTAGTTAATAAATAAGAATGTTCATATATTGGAAGATTAGTAAAAATATCTTTTTTGTAAAGATTATTATTATAAATCATAAAATAACTTAATTCTTTATTATTATAATGAACTTTATAATAATGTTGTTTATGTTGTAATTCTTTCCAAATATCTTCTAATGTACGTCTCATATTATAATAGTCCATCATACGAACAAGTTTTTGTGGAGTAATTTCAATATATTTTTTAATTAATTCATAATGATAAGATGAAGATTCTTTAAGAAACGGTTCAAATATAGAGAAAGTATTATCAGAAAGAAATAGAAATCGATTTTCGAGATTAGAAATTTGAGTAAAGATAGAATTATGTGTAGTTTGAAAGTTATGTTCTAAAATAGAATTATTTTGTTGTATTTCATTATGAATTTTATTAGAAAAAGTATTATATAAATTATCATTATCAAGTTTATGATTAATTTCATCACGAAATGTTACAAATTCATTTTTAATGTTGATTAATTGAGTAGTAATATAATTTAGATTTTGTTTATAAAGAAGAAAAGTAGTATAAGTTACATATAAAAAATAAAGAAGTAAGATGAAATTGAAAGAAAATAAAATGAGATAAAACATTATAATAATATAGTAATGAAGATTATTTATATAATGAAATTCAAAATAGGATATAAATAAAAAAGTGATAAAATAATTATTATAAGGTAATGATTACAGGAATAATATCATTTTGTGATAGAGTAGCACATAATATTAAATCCAATGAGATTAAAACAAAAATATTAGAAGAATTAGAAGAAAAATATAGTATAAAAATAATTCAAAAACATTATTATAGATTAACAGATGAAAGTGTAAAACATATAGTAGCTACTCCCCATTTAGTTACAATAAGATCACAAGGTAACCCATATTTATTATATTTTACAAGATATGAAGATAAAGAAATAATATATTTATTAGATAAAAAAATTCATCCTGGTTATGTATTACCACGTATTATAATTGGTAGAGGTTTATATAATAAAGATATATTTAATGGAACTGTAATTGATGGTGAAATGGTAAAAGTAGGAAAAAATTGGATATTTTTAATGAATGATATAATATCATATAAAGGAGAACATTTAAGAACAAAGAATTTACCAGAAAGATTGAGTATAATGTATGAAATGTTGGAGAAAGAATATACAGAAGATGAAACAATGGATATGTATAGTTATATGATAAAGAAATATGCAAATTTATGTGTAGATAGTTTAGATAAAATAATAAAAGAGAATTATATATATAATATTAGAGGAATATACTTTTGGGCATATAATTTGAAATATAAACCAAAATTAGTAAATATAGATGATACATTAATAAAAGATGTAATAATAAAATCAAAAGAAATACCAGAATTTGTAATGAATAAACCAGAAATAACAAAAGAAGAAATAACAAAAACGGAAATAATAAAACCAGATACAATAAAAATATTAACTTTTTCAAAAACAGATACACCTGATATATATAATGTTATTGATGATAAAAATGAAAAATTAGGATATGCTTGTATACAGTCCCAAAAAACTTCAAAAATGGTAAGAGATGAATTTAAAGAAACATCGGCAAATATGACAGTAAAGTTTAAATGTGAATTAAATAAGAAATGGAATAAATGGGAACCATTGGAAGTTATGAAATAAGTAAGAAAGAATAATAACGAGAAAGATCAGATATATCAGAAAGATCAGAATTATTATAAGAAGAATTATTAAATAAAGAAAAATGTGGTTTTCGTAAAGATAAATTTTTAGAATTTTTATTATATAAAAAACTAATTGAAAATCCTGATATTTTATTTAGTTTTTCTTTATTTATATATAATGGTATAAAAATCGAAGAAACGGTATGTATAAATAATAAAAAGAGAAGAAGTTTCATATTTATATTGTTTTAAATGTTTAAATGTTTAAATAAGTTTTGTAAATCACTAATATTTTTATCAATATCAACATTAGGAGAATGTTTATAAAGTAAATAAAGCGATTTATTATTTTTATTTGTTAAAGTTATCCTATTATTAACTTTAAATTCTTTTATTTGAAAAGAAGTTTTATGATCAATATCAGAAGTAGAAGGAAACATATAACATGGAAGTTTAATTTCTTTATAAACATTAATACAAATAGAAAAATGATCAGAAATGTCAATAATTTCGGAATTTAATAATTCAAAACGGAAACAATTTTGAGAATCATTAGAAGTATCATAAGAATAATAAATATTTTTACGATAATAATATACCATATTACGATCATTAATAAATTTATAATTAGAAGTAATTTTATTAATAAACGACTTATCTAAAGTTAAATTAAGAATATTATTATTTATGTTAAATTTTGGAATAATATGAATATAAAGGAAGTCAACATCGTCAGAGAGTAAATGAGAGATCATAATTAATAATTAATATATAATCATTTTTTATATATATAAATTAAAAATGAAAAATGTATAGATTAACTAATTTACATATGAAAAATGATTTATTAGAAAGAGAAGTATCATATGAATACCAAATTAATAATAAATCTATTAAAATAATAAAAGATAACAATATTAAAGAAATACTTAAAGGCGATTCCTTTAATTTAAAGGATGGAAATTTTACGATTAAAGACATTTTATATAATAAAATGATTCTCACTAAAAATGATAATACAGATTATATTATAGGACTTAATAACTTTATTAGTCAAATGCTGTAAAATAGTATAAAAGTGATGATAGTGTATCAGTTATGCTAACTGAAAAGTTCAAAAGCGAGAAGATGGAATACAGTTGCTATTACGTTCACTTTAACCAATTCCCTGTTAGTATTGTATATGTAAAGAAGGAAGAAGATCTTTATATATTGATTACATGTTTTGAGGATGATGATGAAGTAACGTATTATACAAATGAATATGTAATTAAATTTGAAGAATTGAAAGAATTTCCAATATTATATGAAGATTATATATTATCATTATTATTGACAAATGACATATCAGATATGAAAAAAGATGAATATAATCACTATTATATTGATTGTGGAGTTAATTGGAAAAAAATGCGTTTTACAAAAAAAGGATTTACATATACAGGATTTGATACAACAAAACATCTAAAAGATACAATTGATTGGGAAATGGAAAATGATTTGAAAAAAGATTATGATCTAATAAAATTAAATAGAAAGTTTATGTTTGGATCAGATTTATATATATTACAAAAAGAAAAAGAAGAAAAAGAAGAAAAAGAAGAAGGTTACGTTGATTATAGAAAATATATAAATGATTATAAGGAAGAAAAAACAATTGAAGAATTAGATAAAATCTATGAAAAATATAAGAAATAAATTATCTTTCAATCAAACGTTTTAAATTACTAAAATTTTCAATAAAATAATGTTTTTTATTGATAACATTAAATATAATAGGATAATTCTTAATATTATGTATTTTTATTAATGAATCTATATATTTAGTATTAAAAGAATTAAAAGATTTTTCTTCAAATAGAATATTATTATCTTTAAGATAAGATATTATGAAAGAACAATTTGAACAATTAGGTTTAGTAATAAGAAAAAGTTGCATATATTTTTTTATAATAAAAAGATATAATTTTTATAATATAAAAAAATTGAAAAATATAATAATTATATTATAACCAATTATTCATAATTCTTTTCTGATTGATTCTAAATGATGAAATCTAATAGGTTTTTGTCTTGGTTGAATATGCCATAATTCCGCATTTTTAGTATTTAATAGAACATTTTTAGCAATATCAGAAGATTTATATTTTTGAAGAGAAATATCATACATAATTCTGTCTTTTTTATTATTCCAAATATCTAATTCGGTTTTCGATAATTTTTTTATTTTACGATTTTTTCTAGCTTCATTACCATCCGAATCACCTATTTTATTACCAACTTCAAATAATACAGAAATATCTGAAGGAAATTTTTGAGCTTGAAAAGCATGTTCAATTGTTTTATATTTTTTACCATTATATGTAAATATAGATTCGTGAAAATTAGATAAAATTCTTCTCCAATTATTAATTTTATTTAGATCATCATAACTATCCGATATTTCTTCATGTATTCCTTTACCAACCGGTAGATTTTTAGATTTGGAATAGAAATAGAACTTATCCATTACGATAGATAATAGAAAAAAATGATATCATTTTTTATATTTAGTATAGTAAAAAATGAAATTAGATTTGAAGAAAATATTAAAAAATATTGAAAAAAATGAAATTAAAGTATTTTCAGATTTACAATTATCAAAAGAAGCAATTGATGAGATTAACAAATTATTAGATATTACTGAAAAAAAAATTAATAAGACTGATATAAAAAAATCAATTAAATCTAATTTTCCAAAATATATTGGAGAAGTTCTTTTAAGAAAAGATAATACAATAAAAGAAATATTAGAATATATAGCAAAACAAATTTTAGAATTGACTGGTTTTCATATTAAAGATGAAAAAAAGAAGAGAATAATGAAGAAACATGTTGATTTAATAATTAAAAATGATATAGAATTAAAAGAATTAGTAAATAATTAAATAATTCCAAGTTCAACTCTATTTTCAGAAAGAACAGTATTTTTAGAAAGAAGAATAGAATTAGATGATTGTTGTAATTGTGAGTTTTCTAATTTTATTTTTTCAACTTCATATTTGAAATTAATATTTTCAATTAAAATTTCTTTTAATTTGATTTGTAAATTCGTTTTATCATCATTTAGTTTTTCAACTTTATTTAATAATAATTCAGTTTGTTGTTCATGATAATTTTCTCTATTTTTATATGAAAAATAGATACCTATAACACCTAATAAAATAGTAGAAAAAGAAGATAAAAAAGTACTTAAATTCGCAGTAACATTACAAATATTAGTATCCGTGTTATTCATATTATTTATTATTTTGAAAAAAATTTTCAAAACTAGTATCTAACATTTTATCTACATTTTCTAATTTATCTAATTGTTTTTCTTTATTTTCATTTACAATATCATTATTTCTTTTATATAAAAATCTTTGATAAGCATTAAAAGATGGTTCTTTCAATATATTTTGTTTTTTAGAAAGCATTATTTATTAGTATGCATACAAAATATAAAAAAATGATGAGTTGTTAAGTAATACTTATAACAAAGATGTTTATTTATGATAAATCTGGTAAGATTATTGGAAAATATGTTCGTTCTATTAGTTTGACACAACCTGATCTATCAGGATATAGAAAACTATCAGGTGACGGACCTCATTATATTGATAGTTCTGAAGTTAGGAATAAGGTATATATTCCATTTAATGGTTGGTCTTAACAAATGCAGTGTTTTATATAAAAAATGATGAAATATTGTGAATCTTATTATAACATGTATCACTTTGATATTGAGACTCACGCAAATTCTTGGCTTATTAAGCAAACACTTCTATATTGGAGTGGAAAGCTTACAAAGAAGGAGATTCGTGATTTGAAGAATACAAAGGAATGTGGTGAATCGGTTCTTGGTATGTATTTCAAGAAATATCTTCCTGAGGATTTGATGATGGAGAGCAATGATATGATTAGTTTTGAATGTAAGAAGATGTGTGATATGATTGGTTTGACAATTGAGGATGAATATTATGAGGTGGATTATAATACTATGGTGGATGTAAGTGCATAAAAACTATATTATAGAATTACAAAAAACTCAAAAAAAAATTTTATTTATTTTTGATCAGACTTTACACTTATAAAAAGTTTTTCGGTATAAAATAATTATAAAAAAAATTAACAAATATGAGATTTTTTATATAAACAAACTTTACCACCTGCTTGTGTTGATTCATCTATAACAATATATTTATCACCAGATGGTTCAATTATTCCAATTTTATCTTTCATAAAATATAAAATATTAGAAAAATCGTCTTCTTTTATTTTAATTGATTTTTTAACTTTAGATATAATATTACTAATTGATTGTGTATTTTCTATTTTATTAATTGATTTTACAAATTGAGAAGCATCATCATCCCAATTTGGACCACCAATATAAAATAATATTTTATTCGAATTAAGTTTTATTTGATTTTTATTTAATTCTTTTACTAATGTATTATTTTTATTACATGTATTATTATTTATTTTATCTATTAATTCTCTAATTAAGTGGATTTGTTGAAGTTTTTTTATTATTTTTTCTTTTGTAATTTTATGTTTAGCTTCAATAATAACAAAAGAAACTTCTTTAATTATATTAGTATCATTTGAAGAATATATTATATAAGAAAAATCGATATCAGTTATAATTTTATTATCACAATCAAATATTTTTTTCAAATTAAATTTTTTTATTTGTGATTTTTGTGAAATATTATTTAAATAATATTTTTTAAATGTATATCCAATTTCATTTTCAATACCTGTAGCATCTGTCTTAATATATTTATTAAAAATATCTTTTGTTATACTAATATCATTCTTCATTTTTTTTATATCATCTTTCATATCTTTAATTTCTTCTCGAATTTCTTCTTTAAATTCTTTAATTTCTTGTCGAATTTCTTCTTTAAATTCTTTAAATTCTTGTCGAATTTCTTCTTTAATTTCTTTTTTAAATTCTATCTTAAAATCATTTATTAATATACTAAAAGTTTCTATAAATTCTTGTTTATTCATATTTATTATATATATTAAGATAATTGCATTTTATATGTTATGTTAATTTTATAAATATATAAAAATGATGAATTTTTGTTAATTGTATTAAAACTATGGAAAGATACAAAGTTTATATAAAAGAATTATTCAAAGGATTGACAGAATTTGGTAATAAAGAATTATGTAAAATCTTTGAATATTATACTTGCATAAAACTATATGAAGAAGAAAATATTGAATATTATGAATATTCGGATATATCACCAGAATTCAAAGAAAATCATAAAATGTCAAAGATTGATACTGGAATTGATTGTTCTAATCTAACCGATACAATTGTTCAATGTAAATTGAGGAAAGAAATTCTTTGGGGAAATCTTGGAACATTTTTTGGAAGTAATATAATTTATTCTGAAGAAAAGAAGAAACCAATTCTACAATGGAGTCGTATGATATTAGCAAGAAATGAAGACAGTGTATTATCAAAATATGTAAAAGATAAGAGTCAAATCTATATTGATAAAACATTTGATAAAAAGAAACTAATCGAATATTGCAAAAACATTCAAATTCCAGAAAATAATATTATCGATGAACCATTTATATTACGTGATTATCAAAACGAATGTATTACATTAATTACAGAGAATAAGAAAAATATCGTAGTTAATTTACCAACAGGTTCTGGAAAAAATGTAATAATGATTCATTCATTCCAAAAAAATAAGAAATATCTTGTATTATTTCCTAGAATTATACTAATGGAACAGTTTGAACAAGAAGTAAAAAGGTTTAAACCGGAATTTAAAATACAAAGATATGGAGATAATTCAAAGAGAAAGTTTGATGAGAAGAAAGAAATAACACTATGTGTTTATAATAGTGTATCTTTAATTGGAGAAGAAAATTATACCAAATTTGATAAAATCTTTATTGATGAAGCTCATCATATCAAAAAACCAAAAATATATGAAGAAATTGAAGAACTAGATAAAAACAAGTATATTGAGAAAATAAGTTCATTATCGAAATATAATAATAACGTTCTATTATCTGCAACGATTGATAGTCCTATTATTAATCCCGAAATCAATGATTTCGGGTATAATAACTCTTTGTATTATTCTAAAAATATTCGTGATATGATTGAGATGAATTATTTATCAGATTATTTCATTCATATTCCTATTTTCAATAAAGATCCAGATAATAGAAGAATATGTGAAGAATTAATATATAAAAATCGTTATATTATAATTTACTGTAATTCTCAAAAAGAAGGAAAAGAAATTAACAAACTAATGAATAGTATTCAAGACAATTGTTCAAAATATATCGATTGTAATACAACAAAAACGGAAAGACAAAAAATAATTATGGAATATAAGAATGGATTAATTCCATTTATAGTAAATGTAAGAGTTTTAACGGAAGGTTTTGATGCACCAATAACAAGAGGAGTTTGTTTCATGCATTTACCTTCTTCAGGGACTCAAATTATTCAAATTATCGGAAGAGCTTTAAGGAAACATCCTTTGAAGACATATGCAAAGATAATATTACCATATTCAACAGAGGATAGAGCTGTTTCTTATTTTATTTTTATTTCTCTTTTGATCT
>CERI01017307.1_pt1 | contig 11389 bp, 8 predicted proteins | sample 350261 | NCBI WGS metagenome assembly CERI01 (sample SAMEA2620979, study PRJEB7988) | marine metagenome | isolation source: saline water (ENVO:00002010), including
TATATGGTTCTTGTGCTAAATTTCCAAAATAAAATTTACTGATTTCATTCATGTATTCTATTTGTTTATTCCAATTCAAACTCAATAGTGATGAATTAACAGTATACTTGTTAAATAGTTCCTCGCTTACATTATTGGTTGTTACTGGATCAAATAAGTTTGCTAATGTCATGTGTTTATCAATATTTAAAGAAGTTGTCGGTTCTTGTTGTATTTTATTGAAATTTGAATCCCAACGAGATTCAGTACGAGATTCAGTATTTAATTTATAATTTACTATACCTAATTCATATTGAATCTCGATTGAACATGAATTATCTGTATTAAAATTCATTTCTTTGAACATTGATTCTAAAGCTGATTCATTTAAATATGTTGCGATATCTGCTGATGTTATGAATTTAATGTCGTCTTTATTTATTCCTTTATTTTTATAATTTATTGGAAATATTAGTTTAAATTTATCTATAGGAATGTTCATTGATAATACAGAATATATGTAACTATGTTCAGATACATTATTTGGAACAAGAGCTTTATTTAGTTGATTATAAACTGCTCTATATTCACTATTATTTTTAAAACTATCTGCTCTACCGTTGCCCTCTCTTAAATCATGTGGAACTTCCGCACTAAAACGTGTAATTAACCTATCCTTTCCACAATATTCTACTCCACCTTGCATCATATTACTTTCATTTCTATTTTCATCATCTGTTCCATATAATTCTACATAATCCATCATAAACCCATAATTAAGTGCAGTCAAAATACCTTTTGCATTTAAGTTCATATTGTTACTAATAGCATTTTTTTCATTATCATCAATATATTTATATATTAATGAAATTTTATCTTTAATATATTCTGCTGCTTCTGCTGCTTCTGCTGCTGCTGCTCTTGCTGCTGCTTGTCTTGCTTGTAATGATCTTTTTTTTTCTATTTGTTCTGCTGTTTGTGCTTGTATTACTGCTTGTGCTTGTATTGGTGCTTGTGCTTGTATTGGTGCTTGTGCTGCTTGTGATTGTGCTTGTATTACTGCTTGTGCTTGTGCTGCTTGTGCTTGTGCTTGTGCTATTTTTTTTTCTTCTATTACTGCTGGTGATTTCGATTGTACTTCATCATCATCATCAAGTGTTCCTGGGCGTTGTACTGATTGCGCAGGCGTTACTGGGGTTTCTATTGACTTGGAATGGGGCATTTTTGCTATTTTATCGAACTCATTGTGTAATTGTATTACGGTTTCTTCTTGTTTTTTTAATATTTCAACATATACTTTCTGTTTGGTTTCGTCTAAACTTTTTAACAAGTCTTCACATTTTTTAAATGTTTTGTAAATGGCATCCAAGTGTATCTTTGCGTCATACAAATTTTTTTTATTCAAAGCATGCTTTAACCTTTTTAATATGTTTTCAACCTGATATATTGCCATTTTTATTTCTTTCACATCTGATGGGGATTGTTGAGTTGCACCACCCTTAAATTCATTGATATCATTCAAAACAATTCTCTTGTTTTTGCCATCATTTATAAAAACTATTTTACCATCATATAAATTAGTCAAATCTGTGTTTTTTTCAATGACAATAACATCTTTTAAATCATCCACTTTTTTTACACTTGATTTTAATGTTTTAAATTTGTGACATTTTCTGATTTTGTTTACGTCAATGTTATCGTGCTTATCATAATTGACTTTTATATAATATGCTAGTAAAGGATCGTTAACATGAACTAATTTGAAAGTTTCATATCTAATGTTATTAAAATTTTTTATTGTCTTAAGCATATTTATATATAATAATAAATAATAATTATGATTTAATCAATGTTCAAAAAGTTAATTACTTTGTTAATTGTATACTATAATCATTTAATCCAATACCTCAAAATACAAGATAGAATACAGACAAGGGTTTAGATCTTAGGGTTTTCCGTGTTCTTATTTACTTAGTCACAACAGTGATCTCCCGTGTTCTTACTTACTTAGTCACCTCAGTGTTCTTCCGTGTTCTTGTTCTTACGTAGTCACATCAGTGATCTTCCGTGGTCAAACCTGTAAAATATAAAAGCTTTCACTTGTGAAAACCAACAAATGTACGGCGATATACAACTTACAAGTTCAGGTGAATTGATCCAAGTCTACAATAACACATGGTCAGTCTTTGGAAAGAACTGTAGTCCAAATAACGGTGAAGTTTGTAGTATAACACTTGATCAACCCGTTAAAGTAATCAATGGAACACTTGTTTCACAAAGAGATTACAAGAAAGGAGACTGTGTGTTTGCTGAACCGTATATTGAAGAACAAAACATATGGTCTATGACATTGATGATACTAGAAAACAGTCAAAATATACCTTACTTGGAACATTTACAGTGTAACACAACACTCGGGGAGAACTTTTTGAAAGCGGAAGACAAATTCTTAAATGAAGATCTATATTTGAAGTTGAGGAAATATAACTATGAACACATTCTTAAAGCAGTCAGTCTGGTTGTTACGAACTACAGTTCAACTAATACAGGAATTTCTCTTAGTTACTTTTATAGCAGATGCGACTACTCAAACACACCAAAGATCCAAATGTGTGTCAAGACTGACCCTTGGGGTTCTGGAGAACTTCGTAACTTATACGGCATATTGTGTGAAGACCAATACATAAATTCGGGTCTTACTTGTATGGTTGGTATTGCATTGACTGACATCACAAAAGGAACACCACTGAGTGTAATCTACACACGAGAAATACTTGATTTGAATACACTGGAGTTTGTGGACCAACTTACAACTGACACATTAATACATGGAAATGTTTTTTACAATATTCAGAAAAAAGATAAAAAAAGATATTTGTTTGTCTGCGAATTTCACGACACAAACTTCAAAAGACTAGTTGACATACATCCAACAATGATACAACTTGACGCAAACGAAAAATGGAAAGAGCATGCTGTTTTTGTAGAGGAACATGACAGAAATATTATGAAGGAGATTTCAGATAACATTGACAGCAAAACAATACTGGTGCTTATAATGTTGTTCAGTGATAATATGCGAAACAAACGATTAATTCAGTTTATTTGCCCAGACAGTTACAAAAGACAAGAAAAACCTGGTATCATAAATTCAATTCATGTTAAACCTTTAGAAAAACTTGGTTTGGTATGTGGACATTGTGTGAAAATACAAAAAAAGCATATCAGGAGATGTTCTTGGTGTATAGCAACCGTTTATTGTTCAAAAGATTGTCAAAACGCAGATTGGAAAAATCATAGGAAAATTTGTAGTAGGAATTACAAATAAATATCCTTTTCTTTCATAGAGTTATGAAAGAATAGAGTTATGAAAGAAAGTCTTGTAATTGCTCTTATTATTCAAGAGATTTACATTATTATCTGTATCTGCTATATCTAACCAAAAATGTATAGGCTGGATATTATATGAAAAAGGTGGTTCAACAAAAGAAAGATTTGTGGATTTTCTAAAAAACTATATTTTTCAAAAATATAAAAATTATTTACTTGTTTTAGATAATGCAAGAGCACACAATAACAATCTAGTCAAAGAATCAATTATAGATAGTGGTAATAAATATTTATTTACAGTTCCATATACACCAAAAACCAATCCTATTGAAATGTGGTTTAACCAAATAAAACATAAATTAAAGTTAAATACAAAAGTATTGAAATTTAATGAATTAAAAGAACAAATTGAAAACTCTATAAAAAAAGTTAATAAAATAAATTATAAAAATTATTTTGAATATGCTTATAATAAAAAAAATAAAACTATAAGAATGAGAAATACAAGAAAAATTAAAAATTATAAATTATAATATCCCCAACTTTGTCCTCTTCCTCGTTTAAAATCAATAGTACCTATTTCTTTTATCATATTCGAATCTTTGGCTTCTTTCCAAGCACGATTTGGACCTATATTCCATCCTTGTAGCCAATTATTATTATTTATGGTATCATCAATAACTACTATTGTTTTATCATGAGCTAAATTTTTACAATTTAAAATATCTCCTTTAGCAACATTATAATTATGATCTCCATCTATAAAAATTAAGTCAAATTTTTTATTTTCTTTTTTGAAATATTCAGGAACAGTACTTAAACTATTTCCTATAATTAGTGTATGTCTATTGGGATAAGTTTTATCAATAAATTCTTTACCTAAATTTACATATTTATGTTCACCTATATCAAAACTTACTAAATTTATATTTTTATTTGAAGATAAAAATAATTCGGCGGAATGTCCAGCGTTAAAACCTATTTCCATTACATTATTTATTGATTCATCATTAACTATATTTCTTAAAAATTCGACTTGTCCTTTAACTTGCTGTGAATAACCTTCAAAATTTGTGATATTTTTTTCTTTGTAAAAATCAACTAAATTAATCATTTATATATATATAAATATTATTTTTAAAATGATATAACCGAATATTTGTCTCATTTTAAAGTTTCAAGGGTGTAAATCTATTTTTTCTAATTTTCATCTAATTCATAATCTTCACTATCACATATAGACTCTTCATCATCAATTAATTCTGATTCCATAATATTGTCGATCGTGTATGTTTGATTTTCATATACGATTGAATCTTTTTTCATCATATATTTAAACCAATTCTCATCATTATTATTAAATTCATCAATTTCTTCCGCTGTCGATATAGGAGGTTTTACAGTATAATCTCTTTCATCACTATCGAAATAATAGTTGTAACTGTATGTCATTTTATTAAGGTTTTTTATTTATTGTGTGTGTTTTTACTGTTTTGACTTTTATACATGATTGTGTAATATTTAAATCATTTTTTTAGATTTAACATATATTTTCAATAAATTACATCATCAAAAAATGATTTATAGCTCCATGCTATTATGTTATATATAATTGGATTTACAAAGTATGAAGTATTTACCATTACCGAAAGCTGGTCACATTGAACACATTTTTCATGTTTCCGATATCCACATTCGCACAGGTGATAAAGTTGCATCTAGATATGATGAATATATGAATGTTTTCAAAAATCTTGCCATTCAATTAAAAAATCAACCCTCTGTTAAAGATGGAACAGCTGTTACAGTTGTCAGCGGTGATATATTTCATGATAAAGTTAAACTATCAGCATGTAGTGTTAAACTATTCAGCACTTTTATCAGATCAATATCTTGTTTAATGCCATTATATATTATTAGAGGTAATCATGATTACCAACAAGATAAACCAGAAATTGACGACCTCATTCAATCAGTCATACAATGCTATGACATTCATATTGATAAAAAAGAAGATGATGTTAACCTGGGTAATATCTATTATATGAATTCAACAGACCATTATATCGCTAATAACATTGGATTCGGTGTTGTTTCGGTCCAAGATACACTTGTCGATGGCACATCATCTGGTAAGCAACTAGCCAAGTTACCCACATTCCCATCGCCCTCTGAATTTCCCAATACGGTCACAACAACAGTTGCTCTATTTCACGGAACCGTCATCAATTCTACTTTACAAAACTACTCAAGTTCAACCGAAGGCTATCCTTTACACTGGTTCGATGGTTATGATATTGGTTGTTTCGGTGATGTTCATTTACAACAGATTCACAACATTGACGATAAGACCTCTGGATGGCATTCTACAAAAATAACTTGGGGTTATCCAGGAAGTCTAATCCAACAAAACTTTGGTGAAGAAATAATTAATCATGGGATATTCGATTGGAATATTAACGATAAAAATGTTAATGCTATAAACATAAAAAACGATTATGGAAAACTAAAACTTAAATATGTTCACGATGAATGGAAATTGAACAACAATAAACCACTTAATGGTGTATTAAATGACAAACTATGTCCTTCTAGTGTTGCAATCAGAACATATGGCAATACTTCGGTAGAGTCAATCAATCAATTGAAAATGTTGCTAAAATCGAATAACATCTATTGCGAAGATCTATTGCAATATCAACAATCTCTCGAATATGAAACACAAGCCGAAAATACTTTGGACAATGAAGAAATAGTAATGTTCAATACGAAAGATAATTGGATTGATTTCATTGAAAATAATACAAAAGATAAACAAATGTCTTCTGATTGGAAGTCGTGGATTAACGATCCACATAATGCAGTTATACCAATCACTGAACATCTACCCCAATCATTAGTAAAAGATGTGAATAAAAAGAATACAGAAGTTGGCGATTATATCGAAAATCATGAACAAAAGTTTGAATCAAAAAGAAGAATTTTTAAATTAGCATACATGGAATGGAGTTACATATTGTGCTACGGTGAAACGAATCATTTCAACTTTGGAGATAATGAAGCGTTTTTGAACATGATTAAAGGTAGAAACGGGACAGGTAAAACATCATTCTTGGAGGTTCTAACATATGCACTGTTTGGAAAAGGAACTCCTACGAAAACATGCAGTGGTGATACGGCGGCGGTGATTCATAGAAACAAACCAAGTGGTAAAAAAGCATACACATTACTTCACGTTGAAATCGATGGTGTTCTCTACAAAATCTACCGTGGATTCAGAGTTCACTCTAGCAATTCTCACAAGTTGAATGCAGATGACGTTGAAATCACATCAGATGCATTCGATTATCCAAAATCGGGTAATAAAACCACTTCAACTTGGATTAAAGAACACATATGTGATATGGACTACTTTATTCAATACATTATGATGCCCCAGGCATCTGAAGTAGATTTCTTCAATCTTCCATCGAGTGAACAAATTAACATGATTGAATCTTCTCAAAACATTGATTCTATTAACTTTATGAATAATATTCTAGATATGCTAATTAAAAGTCATTCTCACATTAAAAGTCTTGTGACCAGCATTTATAACGAATACATGAATAATATGGAGGAGTACGATGATTCAAAGATTATTAGTATTGAGAAAAAGATTCAAGATGTCAATATAGAAATAAATGAATTCAAAGCTAAACTAGATAAATTGAAACCATCATTATGGAAAGATATAAATGAAACCGATTTTATGAAAGACTTTAATGCTAAACTTAAAGAGTTGAAGAAAGACATCGATAATATTAAATTAGACAAAACATACAATGAATTGCTTCTTGAAAAAGGTAAATTTCAATATTTACAAGATGAAATCAACAGTTTGAAGCATGTTAAGTATGATGCCGATATAAAAGTATCCAAAGCTTATGTCGAAGCATATGATGGTGCTACTGAACAGAAAGAAAAACATATGAAAGAGATTGAAACATACAAGACAGAATTAAAAAAACTCAAAGAACAACATAGAGTTAAGAAAACAGAAATTCGTGAATTGAGAAAGAACAATATTCATCCCACAACAGATAACAATGAACTTAAAAAATCCATATCTAAATATAGCAAGTTAAATGAACAACGGGATACAATCATTAGCAATATTAAGAAAATAGAAGACCTTTTTAACAAAGAAACATTGAATTTGCAGATTATTGATAAATTGACAAATGAGATAAAAATTGTTAAAAGAGAAATAGACAAAATTGATAGTTATGATCACCCATTCAATCCTAACTGTGAACAATGCAAGAAACAACTATGGAAGATCGATAAAGATGATAAAGAAGCTATGGCGAAACAATTACAATCACAATTAGACGATGAAGAAGAAAAGTTGGAGAAACTTTTGAAAGGAAAAGATATGAATAAAAAGAAGGAGTCCCTTCAAACGAATCAAAAGCACCTTGAGTACTTGAAGTCAACCGATATAAGTAGATTAAATAGAGACTTGGAAACATGGAATAAGTATAATAAGGTTACAGAAGAGATCGATAGCAAGGTCGAAGAAGAGAGTCAAATTGATGAAGAGATTAACACTCTTGAAGATAAGATTGAAACCGAATATGTTGCCATTCAAAACATCACTATTCTGAATGATCCTAATACATTGTATATGGAACATTCACAACTCTTAGAAAAACAACATGAATGGTTGAAAATTAATGACCTAGTCAAGATAGAAAAGCAACTTAAATTACACGAAGAACGAGATAATCTCGAAAAGGAACAAGAGTATTGGTCAAAAGTAAAAAAATACAAAAACAAGTATTCCGAATATGTTGATTCTCAATATAAAGTGGAAGTATTAAAAGAAAATCTTCGACAGTTTGAAGAACAACATAAAGATGCTTCTAGGCTAAAACAACAGTATCAAAACATGATTAATCAGAAGACACTCATCGATGAATTAGAACTTAGAACAAATACATTGCAAGCTATTTCTTCGAGCTTCAAAGACTTCAGAAAAGAACTATTCAACACAAGTATTTTACCTTTCATCGTAGGTAAAATCAATCAACTCATCAGTAGTATATCAGACAATACTACATTATCTCTGAGTGGAGAGTTAATCACCACAAATGCTCTTAGAAATGCTAAAACTAAAATCGTAGACTCGTTGGAATGGACCGTAAATTATGATGGTTGTTCATTACCGCTTGATAAAGCCTCTGGATTCCAAAGGTGGATGTTTGGATTCGGAATGAAAACTGTAATGACAAAAATTAATTGTGCTATTCGTTGTAGACAAATATTCATGGATGAACAGTTTACCGCATTTGATGAAGCACATTTATCCAAAGCACATGAAATGTTGAACAATTTAAAATGTGACTACGACAACATATACCTCGTAAGCCATTTAGAAGAGTTGCACAATAATATTCAATCAAAGATTATGATTGAACGATATGGATCATTCAGTAGAATCAATTTCGGTGATATCATAATATCCGTGGAGTCTCAACCTAAAAAGCGAGGACGAAAGAAAAAGGAAGAATCTCAATGATAATTTGATATAAATTATGGTAATTATGACAAAAAATGATATATTTAAATATAAATTATGAAATTAAATATATAGCAAATATGCAAAAAACAGGATTATCACGAAACACAATTGATAAATATTACACAAATGATTCAACTGTTATACTGTGTATGAATACTTTAAAAAACCATGTGATCATAGATGATGATGATATAATTATTGAACCATCAGCAGGAAATGGAGCATTTATAGATGCAATTAAAAAAGTTTCAAAAAACAGTATGTTTTTAGACATTGCACCAGAACATTCAGAAATTGTAAAAGAAGACTTTTTGACATTTAACACAGATATTAAGTCTAAATTCAGTAAAGTGCACACAATCGGAAACCCTCCTTTTGGTAGACAATCATCTACAGCAATAAAATTCATAAAACACGCATGCACATTTAGTAATACTATTGGTTTCATACTACCAAAAAGCTTTAAAAAAGATAGTTTGAAGAAACATTTTGATATGAGTTTTCATTTAATTCACGAATTAGACATTCCTGATAATTCATTCATTGTCGATAATAATGCATATAATGTTCCTTGTGTATTCCAAATATGGGTTAAAAAAGATATAGAAAGAGAACGTATTAAAAAATTAGAATCAAATGGGTATACGTTTGTTAAAAAGAAAGAAAAACCAGACATGTCATTTCGAAGAGTTGGTATACATGCAGGTAAAATAGATAGAGATATAGAAGATAAATCTGAACAATCACACTATTTTATAAAGTTTAATAGTAAAATTAACGATGAAACATATACAAACATGAAAAATATAGAATGGACATGTAAAAATAATACGACAGGTCCTCGCTCGATATCAAAACAAGAATTGATTTTAGAGTTTAACAAACTCTTCAGATAACTTTTCAATTTCAGTTGCAATTCGTAAATCATCTGCTATGAGACGTTTACGAAGTTCTAATTTTTTACCACCCATTTTTAGACCTCTGGTTGAACATAAGAGCTTCAAATCTTTTACTTTTTGAATTACATATTTATTATCACTATCAATATGTTCTTGAGTTACAACATTTGTATTTTCGGTATGTCTCTTTCTTGGTGTGCTAGCGATTTTATCAACTATATTTACTCCTCTCATACAATTAGGCTCATTTGTAGCTGTTGTTGATTTGTATTTAAGATATTTATCTAAAGTTGTTTCGAATTTAGGAATTGACGATTGGACTCTTAATTGACTATGATCAACTTTAGGATTTATGATTAGTTTACAGTTTGATTTTTCTTGTAGGACTCGCTTTTCGTGTAAATATATTTCCGATTGTTTTTCACACTTTTTCTTTTCCATACTTTTGATTAATTTGTTGTACCCTTCGATATCATCATTACTTAATCCACCAAAGAGCATTTTATGACACTCTTTATTGAAATCAAATTCATGAATGTTTTCAACCTGTTTTACATCATTTACTTGCTTATATTTTATCACAACTAAAGTGTGTTTTTTATCAAAATTGTAATTAAAAAGCCTCCGTATACAACCCATATCAATAGTCGAGGAATTAGTAGTTTTAATAGATATGTTCTCATCTTCAAGTTCTATATCATGTATATTCATATCATTAATAACTGCTGGTAAGTTAAATACTTTTGTTCTTAGTTCATTCTCAAAAATAAACCCGTGACTTTGCGATTGTTTACCCATTATATTAAGAGTTATTATAAACGATAATATATTATAGAATTTATGATGAATATAATAGATAATATATCCGATTCATTGCACATGAATCAAATTTTAGTATGTAATTTAGACTTAATATATAGGTAATATATAAGCAATTTATGTTATAATGTTAGTTGATAAAGCCAATAAATTATATTTCAATTAAATATAAATTTCATCGTTCAAAAAAGTTATCGGTTCATTGTTTTTGTGTCATTCGAATAAAATGTAATGGCACGTTCAAAGCAAACTGCCAAGAAATCAATTGGTGGTTTTGCACCCAGAAAGCGACGCTATCGTCCTGGTACTGTAGCGCTTCGTGAAATTCGTAAGTTTCAGAAATCAACTGAACTATTAATTCGTAAGTTACCGTTTCAAAGACTTGTTAGAGAAGTCACAAGAGACTATAATACGGAAATCCGTTTTCAGTCTTTGGCTATTCTCGCTCTTCAAGAAGCAGCTGAGGATTATCTCGTCTCATTATTTCAAGACACTAATCTGTGCGCCATTCATGCCAAGCGCGTGACCATCACTCAAAAAGATATCTCTCGCGAGGCGTATTCATGGTATATAATGGTTGAAAGTGTAATCAACAATTAAAAATACAAAAATTTAACTTGTATGAGCACTCAATTGAACTGAGTTTTTTACTTTTTGTAATTGTTATATGTTTATCAATAAAAAAACATAGTGGAGAAAAAATAATGTCTTTTCAAAAACTTTTTCAAAAAAAATTTCTTTTTTCAATTTATTTTTATTTTTATGACTTTTTATTTTTATGATATATATATGTTAC
>CERI01115036.1_pt1 | contig 11382 bp, 9 predicted proteins | sample 350261 | NCBI WGS metagenome assembly CERI01 (sample SAMEA2620979, study PRJEB7988) | marine metagenome | isolation source: saline water (ENVO:00002010), including
CCTTATATTGATTTATGTATCATTTCTTACGTTCGGGACTTTTATGAAAAAAAATGAAAAAAATGATGATTATAAACAGAAGTAAATAAAAAATGTCTGTCTGTGAATTTGCAACAAAAAGAATTTTAAAAGAATTTATCTCCTTTAAGAAAGACCCACTAGAAACAAATGGAATCTACGTACATTGGGATGAAGATAATATCAATGAATTAAAAGCATGCATTGTTGGACCTACAGATACACCATATGCTTATGGATATTATTTATTTAAAATAAAACTTTGTAAAAGATATCCAACAGTTCCACCAAGCGTTTTCTATTGTTCACCTAGAGACGTACGTATGCATCCAAATTTGTATACACAAGGAAAAGTATGTTTGTCAATTTTGAATACATGGTCGGGTCCTTCCTGGAGTATGGTATTGACGGTACGTTCCGTATTATTGACAATACAAAGTCTTTTGTCTAAAGAAGCTTTGAAATGTGAACCCATGTATGGTCCGGGTCTTGAATCACAGCGAGACAAAATTCGTAGTTATGATGAATCAATAGCGTATTATAACTTAAAAGATTCAATATTTGATGTTTACGAAAGTATTGTTAAAGAAAAAAATTCTAATTACGGCGACTATAGAGTATTCAAAGATGTTATAAATGACAATTTGAAAAAGAATTATGATGATATTAGATTTAATATTCAAAATATAAAAACCACAAGATACACAATGTATAATAACAAAAAAACAACCATTGATGATAAAACAAAACTTTTAAATTATCTTAATAAAATTTGTTTTGAAGAAAATACATGAAAAAAAATGGTATAATTAATATAATTCTATTGATTATATTGATTATATCTTGATTAAATCTTTATTTTTTATTCAATACCAAGATTTTCTCTCCACCCGAATTAACATATGAATTACACTTCAACCTAACTCCAATAAACCTATAGACCCAATATCTTTCTTGTTTTGTTGTGCCTTTGATTTCTACAACTCCAAACTTCTTAACCAACTTTACAACTTCCTTGTCGTTAAATCCTTTAATATTATAAAGACACATACTCTGTACTACCTGATATGGGATATTTTTAGTAGTGATTGTTCCAATATCATCAATTTTTTCAAAATCGCCATCGCTTGATGATTTTTCATCAAGTTCATAACCAATATCGTCTACAACTTCATCGTCATCTTCCTCATCTTCATCTTCCTCATCTTCATCTTCCTCATAATCTTCATCATAATCTTCATAATCATCATCTTCCTCATCGTCATCCTCATAATCGCTATCATCGTCTCCACTATCAGTCATAATATTGTGAATTGTAATATTCTGTTGAGGTTCATTAATCTCATCTTCTTCGTCGTCATCTTCATAATCACTATAATCGTCTTCACTATCAGACACAATATTGTAAATATTCTGTTGTGGTTCATCAATTACGATTTCATCATCATTTGTATCACTCTCATCATCAGTATCATAAGTTGTTTCATCTGTTAAAACGGAAATGTTATCCTCTGTTGATAGAGGAATAATATTGTTCTTATCATATTCCTGGCTTAGAATATAAATACTCAAAGTAAATAGAGATAGAAGAGCCATTTCAAAATGGTTGAGATTAATTTCAATATGGACAAACATATTTATTTATTATTTTATATGTATTATTGATAAAGAATCGCTATCATTTTTTTTTCAGAGAAAAAATTAACATTGGATCATGAAACCATTACTATCTTTCCATATAGAAAATGTATTATCCGACAGAATAAGTTTATATTTTAAATTGTTTAATACACAAATAGAACCTTTATTTTTGGAATGTTTACCAATATCAATCATTTCTCGTTTAGAATCTATAAAACGAGTGTGTAAACTCATATCTACGTTTATAAATATGTACTTTATCCTTACATAAAAAATACTATTCTATGTGTATTTCTAATCAAGAACAACCCACGCTTCGGGAATAGTTTCATCATAAGTTGTTACCGGTATTGCGATTAAGATATTTTCACCGCTGTTACTTTTCATATTTGAAGTGAAGCAATCACCAAGTGCTGTATCAATATCATCTACTCCCAAATTACCTTCACCAAATTGTGTAATTGGGAGAATTACATCTTTACGTGCCATATACGTTAGTTCTTCCTTGGTTCGAAAGAATGGGCGACTATGAAATACATCTTTCGCAAATTTTGTAGGCATTATATATATAGTTTTTCTTTCATTGTATTAAATTATCTAATATCATTTTTATTTTAAAGAAAAAAATGATTAAGTTGTTAAATTATTATTATTTAATCAAATAAAGCATAATGGGACAAACTTTTGTTTCGCCTTTAATAGACGATAGTTTTCAAGATTTTGATGAGATATTGGACGATACGATAGATATTTGTGATACAGATGAATGTAGCGAACATGAACTTAATAGACGTATTTTACTGACTTTTGTAGATGTTGAAATGAAACTAAATTATAAAATTAAAACACATAATCAGGAAATTGTTGTTTAATGTTCAAGAACAATCGCATGAAAAATGACCAAGTTTTTTGTTTATATATTAATTTTTTTATGTATATTTGTTATAACATGTCGTGTTCAAATAGAAATCCATATCCACCATGTTTAGATGGATATTTGGAAAAAACGAATTCAAAAGGAGTAACATGTTGTTATAAATCAAAACCAAAGAAACCATTGTGTAATAATAGAAATCCTGAACCTCCTTGTAAGGAAGGACAGATTGAAAAAAAGATTACTAAGGATGGTAAGACTGGAAAATGTTGTTATGCTTTACCGAATTATCAAAAAAATAAAGAAGCAATTCAGGCAAAACTTGATAAAAAAAAGAAGAAATTAATTCAAGAGGATATCATTCTGGCACAAAAATCGATTAAAATGGCACTAAAGGCACAGGCACTCAGAGAAAAATTAGGAAAGGAAAAATCCAAAAAAATAAAAAAAGAAGACTCTTTGATAAAAAAACACAAAGAAGAAACGATTAAAGAGTTAAAAAAGCAAAATAAGAAACTTAAAAAACTTAAAGAGGGTGATGAATTTATAAACATTTCATCAACAAAATGTAATAATAGAAACCCAGCACCCCCTTGTAAAGAAGGTCTACACGAAAAAATACGAACACTTAAAAACGGTAGCAAGTCAAAATGCTGTTATAAAATGAAAAAAATTGCGAAAATGACAAAGAAGGTGTCAAAGTGTAATAATCGTAATCCTGAACCTCCTTGTAAAGAGGGGTATGTAAAAGAAACCAGAGTAAAATGGGGTGTAGAAGCGACATGTTGTTATAAAAAAAAGACTTTAAAAAATGTAAATGATTGCTCAAACCGAAATCCCAAGCCCCCTTGTAATGATGGTTATGTAGAAGAAACACGTACTACTAAAACTGGAAAGAAACAAAGATGTTGCTACAAAACGAAAAAACAAGTTAAAAAAATGAAAGAGCCAAAGGTAAAGAAGTCTCTCTTTGCTGAACACGAAAGTTTGATGGAATTTGACCCTATTGGAGAAGTTAAAAAACCAGAAAAGCAATTGGAATCCAGAATAAAGAGAAATCCAAATGGGCTTTTAGTTTCCGAAAAATATGATGGACATCGTTGTCTTTATGATATTCATTTGAAAGAAGGAATATCAAGAACTGGAAAAACAAGTTTTAATCTTCCTGATAATTGGAAATCCGCTTTGAATGTATCAGATTATCATCTTGATGGTGAGATGTTTCTCCGTGGTCTAGCTGCTAGTCAAGTTTCGGCTTTGAGAACTTCATCTCCATTATCAAAAAAATTATGGGAGAATGTTGCTGAGTATCATGTATTTGATTTGCCGGAACACCCCGGAACATACACCGAGAGAATAGAAGAGTATCAAAAAATAGTGAAAAAAATTTGTGCGAAATGGGATAAAGAGAATCCCAACAAGAAATGTCCTATTTTTGCGGTTTCACATGTTCTTATGAAGAAACCTGAGGATATTAAGAAGAAGTTTGATGAAGTCATGGCACAGAAATTCATGTCTCCAGTTGATTTGTCAGATGAAGAGATTGATACATCAAAGGGGCACCCACCTGAAGGTATAGTTTTGTCAAATCCAGATGGTAAATATGAATTCAAAAGGTCGTTGTTGAAATATAAATTTAAGGCTCGATATGATTATGATGCTGTTGTTATTGAGCCACATACTTTGAAACAAAGTATTAAGGCGTATCGTGCAGATTGTCCTCCTCCTCCAGATGAAAAGTCGGCAACATTCTATATATCAACAGAGGGACAGCCTAAGGAGCATTTTTTACCTGGTGATGTTTTCAAGTATACTTGTTTGGGTTTTGGAAAGGGTGATGAGACGTGTCCTACTAAGCCTAAGATGCCAAAGTTTTTGGAATGGCGAAATGAAGAAATGGCGAAACAGAAGAAAAAGTTAAAATTAATACCGGCACCAAAGGATGGACCGAATGAAGAAATTGCCGTATATTTTGACAAAGTTAGTAAGGGTTATTTTGATTTGAAGTTAAATTTGAAGGCGATTGCGTATAAAAAATATGGACGAATAACGAGAACAACACCTGAAAAAATAACACTAGAAAATTATGATCAGGTATTTGGAAAGAATACATCATTTGGTAAACAGGCAAAATGTTTGTTGGAGGGTAAGTCATTTGATGAATGTGTTGGTGATAGATTGAAGAAGAAGGCTCTAACTGCTAAGATATAAATCTATTTTTTAGTATATAACTATATATTGCCTAAAAACCATATAAATTGGAGTACGTTCTTCCTCCATTAAAGGAAACTATATGAATCTAAAAAGGTTTGTATAGGATTTCGAAGAACGGATTAAAATGGATGCGTAAAATAATATGACTCCTTTAATGTCCTCAGTTGTTGGAATTTCATTATTGGTCTTTGGTGTATTATCTGGTCTAAGTGATTATCATATATCTTATAAAGTTTTACATTTGACTATTGCGAGTGTTTATCTATTGCTTACTCCATTAATCATCTATGTTCATACTAAGAGATTTTATAATAAAGGGGCATATGATTGGATTGCTTGGATGCATTTCATTTTGTTTTCTTTTATTTTGTATATAACTGTGAAGATGTTGAAGAGATGGCTTCCTAAGAGAGATACGGAAAAACATGAGCATTTTACGGAAAATTATGTTGTTAAAAATAATGGAAATTCTTATGAACTTAGTGGTTGGTTGAATAAACATCCAGGTGGTAAAAGTAATGTTATGAAGATTTTTTATGAAAAACATAGTGGTAAGGACTTGAGTGAAATTTGGGATGACGAAGGTGTTGGGTGGCATAATTCAAATTCAAGTGTTTCTTCTGCTTTAGAAGAGTATAAAATGTAAATCCAAATTAAATAATTATATTGACAATAAATAAATGAGTGAGAAGTATACTTTCACTCGTGCTCAATTGAAAAAATATGTAATGCGTGATCGTAAGAATATTCTTAAAGTTCTTGGATGTAAGGGTGGTGTCGAGCAATGTCCTGGAATTCCAAAAATTGATGATTGGGTCTCATTTTTTAAGGAATATTATGATGATATTTCTGAAATAATGGATGAAGAACGCCTACCCGTACTTCAAGACAATGTTTTTGATATGGATGAAGCCGAAGAAGAGGATGATGAAGATAAAATGGATATTGACGAGGAAATTGATGACGAAGATGATGACGATGATGACGATGACGATGACGACGATGACGACGATGACGACGATGACGACGATGACGATGATGATGACGATGACAGTGACGATAAATCCCCAAATAAACAGAGAGTTGTATATGGTAAATGTGCGACTAAATCTTACTTAGCGAAACATCCTGGTTCTGTACTTAAGAGGTGTTCTAAGAGGATGACATGTAAAAAGAATCCCAACGCCCCAGGAAAGATATGTGTGTTGCGAAAGAAATATACGAAAAAGAATAAACGACTAAAGACATCAAGAAAGTCTAAAAAATCACCAAGAGGTCTTCTTGTTTCTCCAGTTGTCAAGAATTCGCCAGAGGTTTTAACACCAGTTCTTCCATCTGTGACAAACCAGGTTGATGCTCCTAAAGCGAATGCTTTCCAAAAGATTTTTGGAATATCTGGGGATAAACCTAAGGTTGTTGAGGGGAATAGCGAAGAGGATAAGAAAACTTTTGAAAAGAAAATGACCTATTTGAATACATTTTTAGAAAATAAAAAGGAATTACTTAATAGCAAGTTTGAAGAGGTTAATGCTAATAAAAAAGTAATGAATAATTTATGGTTTGATGATACCGATAGCGTATATAATCGTGTTCTGAGTGTAGCTGATAAAATTAATAATGATAAAACACTAACATATTCTGATAAATATGACAACCTCGATGAGTTTATAGATGATTTGTATGAAAAAATTGACGAATTTTATGAGATGGAAAACCTTTCATTTTCACAATATCTAATTCCAGATGGGAATGATGGAAGTAAACGTGGTACACAAGAGGAGTTATATAATTACCATGTAATGAAAGATGTAAATAATTTTGTAAATGGTTATCTTTAAAATATTAAAATAAATTCCATATAACGTTATGGATCAATACAACTTCAATTTATTTTACGGCAAATTCAAAAACGAATATCTTGAATTTGCATTTACAAAGAAGATGAAGGAAATATTATTTGACAAAAAAGTATTATATGGTGATGATGGTTTATCAAAAATAAAAAAAGATGCTTTTAAATTATTGACTGAAACCGAAAGTTTAAATTACAATTCTTCTATGGTTCTTTATTTTATTTCATTCAGATGTTTGATAAATTCGGCAGATAATATGATAATATCGAAAATGATATTATTATTACTAAGAGCAAATTTTGACAGAATTTTGAATTTAAAAAAGAATTTTACAAATTATGAAAATTTCATGAATTTTTGCAAAAGTTTAGAAGGTGTAGAAAATGTACCGAAAGAACATCTTGGTGTATTTGAAAATTTAAAAAAAAAACACAACGACCAATTAAATCTGGCAACCGATAAATATAAATTTATGCCAGCTTTTTTGATTCTTACATTGGTTTACTTTGATATTGGACCTACTGAACTTATACCGTCTGGAATAACTGCAAATTTTAATAAGTCTGGTTCAATAAGGAGTCCCAATTTTCAAATGGATGAGATGAACAACAAAGATGTATTTTTACAGTCAATTTCTAATAAACATAATATAAGTATTGCAGATTCGACAGTTTATAGATATGTTTATGATGGTTCTTTCTTTTTCAATTTATACACAAAATTAAATGCAAATCTATTTGAGTATATAAGGAAAGATAAAACCTATGTTGAAATTGATATGAAAGATATTAGATTTATGAAGAGAGTTTATAATTCCAACAATTTATTCACTGAGATACTTGAAAAACAAAAATCAGTAGATGAGAATAAAAAAATAAATAAAGGAATTAAAACCCTTAATGATTTAATAGTTGATGTACGTAGTATCGAAAAATTAAAAAAAAAATATAAAAAACATACATATTTAGATGAACAAATAAATAACATAACTAACGACAACCTTGACGATTATAAACAACAACAAATTGAAATATATGAATACGAAATTGCCAAATTAAAGTATGTAGTTGTTACAGAAGTCAATTACGAAGACTTCAAAACCAAATTATTAGATAGTCTACCAAATGAAAATGATAAGTTTAATCTAGATAAATTTGATGGGAAAAATCTATATAATGCATTTATTGATATTAATAAGTACGATAAATTATTTGACCTTATAGTTGAAATATTGGGGAAAGATTTTGTTTATTCACAAAGTAATAATGAAATAAATTTTGGAAAAGAAAATAATAATATACAACCGTTCGAATATCTACAAGGAAATAAAAAACCCGATTATCAGAATTATTTAAAATCGCATAATATATCAATAAAAGACCTAGACACTAATAAAGAATTAAATTTGCCTGAACTAAAAACCAGATACAATGAATATATTGAGATTAAAGACGAACAAGACAGTAAGCAAGATTTTTTGAATGAATTTGGATTAAAGAAAATAAATTCGCATATTAATAATAATTGGCCTTATTTCTATAAGAATAAAAATGTATTTTTTCCAATAAATAGTAAAGGTACAAGACAAAGTGCATTTAGAAATGGGGCTTCTGCAATGCTCAAAATTATGTACGAAGCAGGTGAGTATGATGGACATGATACACCTGGACAAGAAGGAAAGGTAGAATTGATGGTATCGAATAGTGCCCAACAAACATCAAAAGATTGCGTATTGCTTAAGGAGGATTTATATCCAGGCGGAACCTTTTATTACGATATTTTAGGTGATGTATACTGTTATCCAGGTTCTCAATCACTTGATATTGAACATTTAATTCCTTATGATATTCAACGTAATTTCCTTTTTAAATATATGACTACAGTAGACGAAAAAACAAGAATATTTATAGGTAATATAATTAAGTTTTTCCTTGATTCAAGATATTGTCAAGTATACGCTACTTCATCCATGAATAGATCTGTTGGCAGTAATGATAGGGATAATGTTGAATTAATGAATTACAAAGATGTTTTAAGATTTATTATGTGGGATTATAATTTAAAAGAAGAAAAAAACGTAAATAAAGAATTGCAAAGAACAGTTGATTTATTAATAAATATATTTGCCTCTTGTACTGAAATTGTGAATATACGGAACAATACACAAACACTAGAGACACCAGTTCGGGAACCTATCCAAAATGATGCTGATGGGCCTACAGCAGGAGTTAATCGCAATGTTGAAGATAATAATAAAGGTAAAGGTAGTAATACTATTGAAGACCCCGATGGTAAAAAATTAGATTCAGTTTTTGCAGATGTTGAAGCGGAACCAGTACAATCTGGTGAAAAGACTGATCTGGATAAACTAAACGATATAAGATCGCGACTAAACCTTTCAGCGACGTCGTCGAGTAGTATATATATTATTAAATCAAAAAAATTAGGTGAAAGTCAACCATTATTAAAAAATTATTTAGAAAGTATAGATAAATACTGCAACGAAAAAAAACATAAAGCTTTAAATACAGAAGAGGCAATTAACTTTTTTAAAAACGAATTTGATTTACAAGAGTATAAAATTCTTCTTACTCCAACTTGTTACGCAAACAATGGGTTATGTCAAGATCTTTTTAAACTAATAGAATGGAATAAAGAAAATAAATGGTTTTTTAAAGACGTTGTTATTTCAGGTGGTGCTGGTTCTTCACAAGAAGAATTAAAATCATATTCATTCTATTATTTAGAAAGTCCAGTTTCAATATTCTACAAGGAAGGTTTAAATTTAACTGACCATGTGAAAAACGTTTTAGAAACAAGTAAATATCATTGGTTAAAACAAAGAATTCCAGATAATATTCCAGAATTATTATCTAAAAGTAAGGATAAGAATTTTTTCAATATTGTAAAAGACTTATTAAAAAAGAATACAGACACAAACGTGATTGAGTATGACCCTTTTGATGATGACAAGGGTTTTGATACTGTAATCAAATTGATTGGTGGATCCAAACATTCTGGGAAAACTAAAAAGAAAATTATTGGCGGTTTAACTCCCAAAAAGTTGTTTAAAAATGATAACAAATATGAGCTAAATAATAATGTAGAATTAAACGAATTTAATATGTCAGTCTTGAATTTAATCGGTGATTTTGATAAATTGAGCAAAGATGTGTACTTTGGTGGTGATTCATTTTTGAAAGATGTTGTATCAATATACGATAGAATTTATGTTGATCCAATATTCGTGTTTTTCGAAAGAAATTTAATGAAGAATGTAAATTCCTTGAATAAAAACAAAAATCTAATTTACTTTTATAAACATCCTCATATTGCGATTTCAAACATATTGAACAACTATAAATATAATTTAGTTAAAAAACCAACATTTGAAGTGAGTGAAGCAATCGAAACATATATTAAACTCAAACCAAAATTTATGAAGAATTATTTTATGATTTCATTGCTTCTTACAAAAATGGATGTTAATACATTGAAGAATGTTTCCAATATTGTTCCTTTTTCAAGTCAAGGTATTGGTATAATATTAAGTAAATCGTTTATAGAAAAATGCCTTGAGAATGATAAGTTGGAACCAAGATTTTCAGAAGGGTTAATAAATGGTAAAAGAATTCATCTCGGTAAGGGAGCATACATGTTTTATGAATCCCTTAAATCCTTACCAGATGAAATTAGACAATCAATAGAATTTTTGCTACGTTTCAAGCCATACACCGAAATAGTTAATGATATTGAATTAATAGAAATAATCTATAATTTCTTAGAATCTGAGAAACAAATCAAAAACAAATTATCAAGATATGTATTTGATTATCATTTCTATAACCCAGCAGATTATGATGAAGAGGAGTATCACCAATTAAGTCAAGAAATGAAAGATAAAATGTTTAAATTTGAAATCAATGGTACAATCATAGATGAAATAAAATTAGAACCAGCTATTGAACAATATTTAAATAGTGATAATAAATACATAGATGATGAAGCACTTAAAGAACTAGATAGTATATCTTTTGAAAAGATTATGTATGAATTTGACATAGAACATGAAAATGAAACACAATTTGGTTTTATGAACATGTTGACTCCAACAAAACACGTTGATACGAAAAATACATCTAGTTTACAAAATAATCAAACTCCTTCTACCACTAAACCAAACCAAGATATAAATTATAGTGATAGATCCAGAAGAGATTCATATTTCTTACCACAAACTCCTGTAATATCCACATATGGAGGTGGTCAAATACGTAAAAAGACTTTAAAGAAGAAAAAAAATTAAAAAAATTATTTTAGTTCATATCTATGTAGATATCTACAATCCTAATCCAAATCGTGTATATAATTTAAATATATTTATTTATATCAATGAGCGAAGAATATCTATTCTCGCGTGAAAGATTACAAAAGTATGTCATGCGTGATAGATTAAGTATTTTAAAACTATTGGGATGTAAAGGTGGAGTTGAACATTGTCCGGGTATTTCACCAATTAATTCATGGAAAGGTTTTTTTGAAGAACATTATGATGAAATTAAAGAAATGATAGAGAAAGAAAGACTTCCTATATTGGACGATATTAATGATAATGAGTCAGTTTCATTTAATAAAGAAGACGCTCAAGAAGCTAAAGTGGCCCAGGAAGATAAAGTGGCTCAAGAAGCTAAAGTAGCCCAGGAAGCTAAAGTAGCCCAGGAAGCTAAAGTAGCCCAAGAAGCTAAAGTGGCTCAGGAAGCTAAAGTGGCTCAGGAAGCTAAA
>CERI01085668.1_pt1 | contig 11368 bp, 9 predicted proteins | sample 350261 | NCBI WGS metagenome assembly CERI01 (sample SAMEA2620979, study PRJEB7988) | marine metagenome | isolation source: saline water (ENVO:00002010), including
TTATTATCATCATCAATCCCGTTATTACAGATTTCATCTTCGTTTATCCAGATATTACGTTCAAAATCAGGATGATTTAAATCAGTTCCACTATCAATAACTCCAACAATGACATCAGAACTTCCAGCGCTAATCGTCCAGGCATCTCCAAGATTTATTGAATCATAATGAGTTTGATCGTTTCGTAAAGGATCGTTTGCTTGATTAGTTCCCGTTATAATATGTCTTAATTGTAATATATCAATATCATCTAAGTATTTATTATTTGAATTAATCAATTTTTGAACGGATGATACTGCATCTGAACCAGCTTGAATACGAGATGTTTTTGTATCAATCGTTCTTATAGTACAAGATGTGATATAATATAAGTCTAAACCAGCACTAATATGTTTGTTTTCATGCTTACCGGAATATCTAAATATTCTTTTGGGATGAAAACAATCCATATCATTCGAAATACTCATTGCAATATTTTCAGAATTATCACGAAATCTTTCCTTTACTTTAATAGTAACTTTACCATCTAAAACTCCCTCATCAATATAAGATTTTGTTTTTTCAAGTACAATTTGAATATCATTCACTGTAAGGCTACTTACAAGATTTAATAATAAGTTTATCAATATAAATCGCATTTAATACAATCTCTTTTTTTTGCTTTATAATACTTTACTGTTTTAGATAATTTTATTTATTTAATAACAGCATCTCGCATAAAATTATACGAATTTGGATAACCCATCTCACATAATGTGCTCGATAATGTACAAAACGCTAATTCAAAATTAACAAATTTATTATTAAATATTGCTTTGTATTTATGTGAGCATTTTGCTAATTTATTAACAATTCCTAATATTTCTGGCTTATTCTTCGTAAAATTATTTTTTAATATTAATTCTATTTCATTTTTAAACATTTCCATAGATTTACTACTTAATCTTTCTTTTTTATGTACCATTTTAGATACATATATATTACTTGCAAGTTTCCATTCATGCTTTAAAATATGTGTGTTATAGTTTAACATCACACTCTTTTCAAAAGGATTCAATTTACCAGTCAAACCAAAATCTATTATTCCTATTTTATTTTCGAAAAATATTATGTTCCCTTTATGTAAATCTGAATGCCAGTGGCCATTTATAAACGCAGATTCAAATGAAAAATTCCATAATAACTTCGCAAATTTTTCCTTTTCTAATATATCTAATTCCTCTAATTGTCTTCCATCTAAATAATCTTGAGTTATTATATTATCGTTTGATAATTCCCTATATACTCTTGGTATAATAACATTTTCAGAATTTATATATTTACTTCTAAAATATTCCAATTCATTTATTTCCAATACAAAATTAGCCTGATTTAAAATATCTTTCTTTATGTTATTAAACTTATCATAATAATCAACTACATTGAATATAGATATTATATAAATAAACACATTTAATATATAAAATGATTTTTTCAAATCACTATTTATTGATGGACGTTTTATTTTAAATAATAATGTTCTATTATTTACAATACACTTATAAGTTATTGCAATGCATCCACCACCTATTCTCTCAGGTATATTATCATAATTTATTATACTTTTACAATATTCTAACAATTTTTTTTCTTCTTCTTTCTCTAAATATATTACATTATTAGTTAATTTAGACAAACTTTTACAAATCTCCTTCGGAAATATATCAATACGATGACTCAACACTTGACCTATTTTTATTCCAGAAGGACCCAATAACACAAATATATTTATTAATACATCACCTATTGATTCTTTTTTATTAATTAAATTATACCAACATATTAGTATTATATTATATATTAGACTTATTGAAAACTTATAATTCATTATTTTATTTTTACTTATCTTATTTTAATATTATATTATAATATGATACATATTGTAGGACCAGGAGGAGCGGGACAAACTTACTTTACACAATTTTTAATGGAGAATAATATTGATACATCAAGACCACATAATATGGATGGATTAAAACATTTACCAATGCCACCAGACTATGAAAAATTATATACAAAGAGCAAAAAATATAAATACAACGAAATTGATAAATGTATATTTATCTTTAATGATTCAGGTAAGTCTATTCTTTCACATTATAGAAGAGGATGGGCGTGGGAACAATTAAAAAGATTGGGAGACCCATATAAAATTGGACAAGGAAAGCATTCATTAAATATTGTTAAAAACAGATCTCCAAATGAAGATAGAGAGAAATTCTTTCAATATACTATTGACAATAATAAAGACCTTTATGGTATTGAAATTCAATTCAATAATTGGTTGCAACATTCTAAATTACCAACATTATTTATTAACTTTAAAGATATACTAAAATATAAAGATACTATTTCAAAATTTATTGGTAAAAACATTGATTTTAATAAATTTGAATATCAAATAAGACATAAAAAAACTAAGAAAGTCATTCAAGAAGCAGAAAATGATACAGAATCAATCATATACAAGTTTTTGCAAATTTATAAAAATTTAGATGATACATTTAATAAATATTCAGGAACTATTATTAACTTATAATACAATTATATACTATATCTTTCGCAAGACTTTTTAATGTAAAACAATCATTACATCTATACGAACGCGCATTTGTTCCAGATATATCTTCCGGAATAAAGTCTTTACCACACCCACGACATTTACGATATAATACATCGGATATAGTTATTGTTTCATACTCAGAACTACTGCTATCACTTGATTCAAAATAATATTTATAGTCCATAATTATCAGTTATATTAATTTTTCTAATTCTATTGCCATTCTTTCATAAGGATGTTCATATAATTGACTATTACCATAATTATATTTTACATCAGTTATTCTTTTGGCGTTATCTCTATACATTGCTTTATACTCTATGCCATTCTTATCACTATAAATATAATTATCTATATCGGGATTTGCCCGTACATTATTATCAAGAACCCTTTCCTTAAAATATTTTTTCTCTTTTATATATCTTGCCGCATCGTTTGGATAAAGTCTTTGATAAAGATGAATCTTCTCATGTAATAATGTACGCATTAATTCACTATTTGATTCATTACTTACGGTCTTTTTAGATAATATTATTGTATCACCTCTCGTATGACTTAACCCATCCTCATATAAATTACCAGTTACTAAACCAAATTTCCAAGGTATTCCTAATAATTTGACACTGTCAAAATAAGATGTTCTATATCTATTAAAATATAGAATAATATCTATATAAACTATTAACATGAATAATTTACATTTTTTGAAAAATGTATAATTACTTATAGATTGTTTTATGTTTTTGTTTATATACTCATCCACATTATTTACATTCCGAACAAATAAATCTTTAGAACTAAAACTATTCAAATAATTCATATCTTTTAATATCAAAAACAATTCACTCGATTTCACAAAAATTGGACTCTTTAAATATATTAATATTATTAGTAATATTAATATTATAAATAACCATTTCATTCTATTACTATATAATTTAATTCTACATATTTTGGTAACTCATCCACAACACCACATTCAATATCTTCATCTTCATATTCTTCATATTTTTCATACAATCTTTTCATATTCATACAATTTATAAATTCTAATCTATTTTTTAAGACACATATAGAATATTTTGCCCAGTTACTTGTTACATATTTTAATTCTTTGATAGATATTCGCTTTTTTAAATCATTAAGAGAGGTTTTTTCATAAATGTTCAAACATTTCACATATATATTTTCCATGCAAGATATTGACATATTATTTTATAGATTTTTTTAGTTCAAACCCCATAAATCAAAAGTCAGTTCATTAGTTGAATCATCATCAGTAGCAGTGTTATCCTGATCTATATCGATACTAATTCCAATTGGAACACCATTACCTAAACCATAACTACCATCAATACCAGTTCCCAAAAATATTCTTAGATAAACATCAGATTTGGAACGCAGACATTCCTCATCTATAAGAAAATATGCTTGTGTAGTAACAGCAGATACAGTAGGGTTCCCGGCACTGGGAAGTCTTGATTGTATTCCCGGCAATAACTCTCCTAAACTATCTAAAGTACGTACATAATATGCACCACTACTATCATTCAAACCAACACCTATTGGTAATCCATCACCATATGGATCTCCTCCAGCTGCATCATATGAACTATCACCGGGTATTCTTAATTTACACCAAATCGCCGCTATGGGGTTGTTTGTGCTGACATATCCAGTAACGTCTGTATTTGAAGGATTAGAAACTACTATATCAACACTTTTTGTTATGGGATCAAAGTTAGATGTTACACTTCTTGTATTTGTTTCTATATCATAGAAATATACTTTTATACTGTCAGTTTCTACTGGCATTATTGAAAAATTTGTAAGTCTAACATACTCACCAAGCACACTATAAACAGTATCCTTATCATACTCAAATTCAAACCAACCTTCGTCTATAAATGATGGTGTCAAATAATAAGTAAAGGCACCAGTCACATTTCCAGATACGTAACCGTCACCATCTCCGAAATTAGTAGAAGCTGTAATAAATGAACCAGTGGCATTACTATTTACATTGGTTTCAGTTTTAAAATATAATCTGTCAGCATTCTGTTCAGTGTTAATTGAATATGTAAAAGACACACTTCCAACATTTTCATAATAGTATCTTAGTTTAGATGAGCTACCGTCAATACTATAATTTCCAGGTTCCATATATTCATTAGTTTGTTTAACCCAAGGATAAGATGTGAGAGTTTGCCAAGTATTTGCGACAGATGTAAATGAAGAATTCGTGTTTAAAATTAAATAGGACTCCGGCTAAGAGTCGATTACTGCCTCAGGTTCTGGTTCTGGTTCTGGTTCTGGTTCTATATTAGATAAAGTTATTAATAACTCATTATTAATATCCCCGGGATTGGTTGCATTATTATCATTATCATTATCTATATTTATAGCAAGTATCGTATCATTATTTAATATATTGTTTTGAATACCTTTTGTTAAATCTATTCTTAAATAAACTCTTTTGTTTCCAGTATTTAAACATGCTGTATGAATTAGAAAATATCTACTCGCAGAGTAAAAATAATCAGAATCGAAATCAAGTAACTCTGGACTACTACTACTAATTCCATTTTGTAAAACACCCAAACTATCCAAACTATAAATATTATAAGATGGTTTATTTGGAACGGGTTCATCAGGATAAAATTCGAAATAACCATCAGGAATATCTATTTCTAATCCATCACTAAATGGTTCTCCAGGAATTGCATCATATAAAGAAGAACCAGGTATTCTTAATTTACAATAAAGAAAAAAATCATTTTCATAAGGCCCATAGCCCGAGAATCCATATACAGGTAAATCTGTAGGATTATAAATTACAATATCAATACTATTTGTATTTCCATCAAAATTTGGTATATCACTTGCAGTATTTGTTTCATAATCGTAAAATTCCACTCTAATATTATCTCTCATAAAATTGCTTCCACAAATATAACCTGTAACTAACGCTGGAAAACTTGTTGACCCTCCCCAGGGTTTATCCAATACAGATACATCTCCAATGTATAAATTATTTTTTCCAATTACTTTTTGATTAGTATCAACAACTTCTCCAACCGCACATGTTCCATGATAATGATAAATTGAATCTATACCTAATGTTGGAAATACATAATTTACTAAAGTTTCTTTTGGTAAGTTAAAAGTTTGATTTAATACTTCTGAATCTTGATAATTAAGAGTATTTACTAATTTGTAACCCATATATGTGGTAGTAGTATCATTAGTCATAATATTATGAGTATATTCGAAAGCGTTATATAAATCATCTGTATAATTTGTTGTATTTCCTCCCACATCTTCAATATGATTTAATATAACAATTGGGTCAGTATCACCATCTCCATTCTTTTTAACACTTCCGTTTCCTGTTAAATTTTTACTTTGTGCAAAAGTTACAATTATATTCTCTTCTAAAGTTGGATAATTTAGTGTTAAATACGTTTGCCATTTATAATCAGTATCATCTAATCCTTGCTGACAACTTATTACATCTTCATTACGATTATAAAGAGTTTGTGGAATTAAAGTCGTTTCCAGAGTACCCCCGGTTGGTGAAAATAATGCATCATATATAGGTCCCCCGTTACTCAAACTTGCGATAGATGCACCACTGTTTAGTAAAACAGTTCTTACATCTGACCAATTTACAGTATCTCCATCATTTCCTACAGTCCTTATATAATCATTATTGACCGCATGATTCCAATAATTGCTTCCATGGGGAAAATTCATTGTTTGATTAGAGCTTGTTTTATAACTCAGTATGTAACTTGCTCCACCAGGATGCTTATTACTGCTCGTCCATGGTGAAGTTACAGCACCCTGTGTAGGACCGGTTGCCCAATAATATAATGACCATATACCTGCTTTATTATTAATTTTTAAAAGACATACATCATCAGCTGCATCATTTATTGCTTTTAAAGAAGTTGTATTTAATACAAATGTTTCATTAACTGCATCCCCAATCGATGGAGTTTGACCAACTGTTTCTTGATTTATACTGTATTTACCATATACTAAATTAAAGGCTGCATGATCATAAATTTTATTTCCACAATCTATACCACTTCTTTGTAATATTACCGGTGTTTGTATAGCTCCTGCACAAAGTATATAATTCTTATTTGCAACATACATTTTTGAATTAAAATCTTCCAAAGATACAACCTCAGAACCTTGTCCAGTACTAAAATTAACTTTATTAACAGACGTTGAATATACTATTTTTATATTAGGATTTTCATTTATTAATTTACCTGGCAAAAGTCTAAGTGTATTAGAAGACGGGGTGGGTTCTGATTCGCTATATATTTTATTAATACGTTTTGAAACGTTATATAGCTCTAATCTTCTATGCGGACCATAGGATGAACCTAAAGATTGAAATGTATCTTCATATTGATGTGGCTGTAATATATCATTGAGTTTTTCTCTAATATTTCCGATTATAGGATAATTTAACCATGTTTCATATCCACATGCATTAATTAGATCCTCATCATCTATATATTGTAATCCGAAATGATTTGTACCACCTCCCAAACCTCTACCGCACCATACTTTTTTGGTATTTCCTTCATCATCAGGTTGTGAAGAAAATAAATGCGCATATTCATTACTATTCTGGACTACTGGATAAGTATATACATTTTCATAAGAAGCTTTATAATCTTCAAATGTTAAATCGTGCTTTTCCAATAAAATTATACGAGCATTCGGGTTATATTGAGATATGGTATAGGCTGTCATAATACCCGATGGTCCCCCTCCAGCAATAATAAAATCAGTACAAATAAAACCTGTGAATATTTCACATAAATCATATAAATCATCTGAATTTGTTGTATCATATCCATCTTTATTTTGATTAGAATTGTTTGTGTAAGCTATATCAGCAATATTATAAGGTCTAAGACCATCCACTAATTTATTAATCCCGGATGATGGAACTTCAGTTGCAATTATATCACCACATATTGTTTCACTAAATGTAAGGTTTATTGAACGAGGTAATGATACATCAGAACGTAAATTCAAAACTACTTCTGAAAAAACAACATCAGAACCATTTGTTTGTGGTAATGTATTACCAGATGTTTCAGAAAAGAAAATAGTCTTTATATAATCAGAACCACTACCCGCATCAGAATTACACTTCGATGTAAAATTAGGATAATTATTATCTGAGCTATAACTTACAGACTCTATTAAATTCGTTGGGAAATTAAGTGTGAATTGAATACCCGCAATATCTACAGATGAGTTATAAGACATTTTTAAATGAATAATATTATCTGAGAATTCAGATTCAAAACATTTCAATTCGATTGACATTGTGTAATGTTATATCATATTTTAATAAAAATAATTTAGATTTATATCTAAATCATTCGAGTTTTTATCATTTATATATCCATTTTTACTTTGCATAGAATTATTTATGTAAGCTATATCACCAATATGAGCTGGTCTAAGAATCAATAATTTATCAATCCCAGATGATGAAACTTCATCCGCATTTATATCACAACATATTGTTTCATTAAATGTTAATTCTATTGATACAGGTAGTATTGTATTAAGCGGCGTCGTGACAATTGCATCCGATCGTAAATTCAAATCTATATATGAGAAAATAACATCAAGACCATCTGTTTTTGATAATTTGTTTCCAGGTGTTTCAGAATAGAATAGATTCTTTATATAATTAGTTCCACTACCCGCATCTGAATTAAACCTATACGGCGATGTAAAATTGGGATTATTATTATCTGAGCTATAACTTGCAGATTCAATTACATTAACTGGTAAATTGAGTGTGAATTGTATCCCTGTAATATCTATAGATGCATTATAAGATATTTTTAAATGAATAACATTATTAGATAAATTGGATTCAATATATTTTAATACAATTGACATTTTATAATCCTTATAATATTTTAATAATAATTCTATTTTTAATTATTTTCGTAAATTGTTTTTGCTATTAAGATACTGAATTCAATACCTCCTAACGCAGATGGGTGTGAATTATCAGCAGCCCTATAAATACTATTTAGATTTCCATTTGGATAATTTTCTAAACCTAATTTAGAATCATACCTTGGATCAATAAAAAATACATTTTGATTTTGCTGTGAAATATTATAATATCCATCCATTAAAGAGTTATAATCATTATTTGTTGGACTAACAACATCATTATCCCCTGGCAAATATCCAACAATTATAACTTTGTAACCAGCATTTAATTCTCTTTGAACAATTATAGTATCAAAATCACTAACTGCAGTTGATACATCAACTGCATTCGGACCAAAAGAAGGACGATTTACTCCACCACCAACAACTGACCATTTTATTGCAGAAGTATAAGTTAAATGTGATGCAGCTTTTTGATATTGTATAGGTGTTGGTCCGGATCCTGGACCTGAATTTGGATAAAGACTTGCACCACCTTCACAATTATTATAAACCACTGTATTCAGTATATTTGCAATTCCAATTTCAATAGCTCCTCCTATTTCAAATTCTCTCTGATTATCTTCGTTTAATACATTTATATTTGATGATCCTAATCCATCCATAAGACTATCTCCAATTATTACTATAGAGCCATAAAGTGGATTGATATTATTTCCAGCGTATGAACGTGATTCATTTATTTCCGTTTGTAATGGTGGATTATTCTGCGTTATTGATTCAGAATTTATGTAATCTTTTATTAAAAAATTAAAAATAGATTCATATATTAAATCGCCACTTTCTGGTACAGCATGACCTGCTCTACTTTCTCTATATTTTGAGTTATTATGAGGAGAATCATACCATAAAAATCTATTATATGGTCCCCACTGAAAATATGGTTCTTCAATTGGACTATCATTAGAATTATATGTTAATGGTGAAATATTATCACTATTATTTAAATTATATCCATATGAATTAGTATCTGATATATTTTGATTAGTATTTAATGGTGGATTATCACTAAAAGAATAATTTTGTAACATTGCAACTCCTCCAAATTGATGAAAATAATCATTTGGAGAGTTATATATAAATGTATCTACATTAAATCCCGTATCCACTTTCTTTGGAAATGTTGTCATATTATTTAAATTATTTTGAATATTTTGTAATACCCCAAGATGGTCACTTTCTTCATATCCACAAAACACTAAAGCTTTTTTAATTCCTTTTTCATTACATTTACCATAACTATTATAAATATTGGTCATGGATGCTCCTTGTGAATATCCAGCTATTGCATAAAAAGGTCCATTTGCATCTATATAATTATCTAAATAATTAACAGTATCATCTACCCATTCTGGGTCAGTTGTTTGAAGTTTGTCACCAGTTACCGGGTCATAAACGTTTTCTATCCATCCTCCTCCAGAGTTAGAGCCTATTTGGGGATAATTAGAAGTATTGATTTGAGATGCACTCGGAAAATAAAATTCATATAAACCAGTAGATGCTAAATCCTCACATAGATCGGTTTCACTTTCGTCGGGACCATTTCCACCTCCTCCATGTAAAAATAATATTTTTCTTGGATATTCATATACTAATCCTGGAAATGGTTCCGATTCTGGTTGTGATTCTTCTATTACATTAACTATACGATTTTTAGTCATTACATTTCCATATGAGTCTGTTACTGTATATATTACTATGTAAGTACCAATAGTATTAATATTTACGAAGTCTCCACTAACTACAATACTTGATGATATATCACCATCTTCAATATCTATTGCAATTGCTCCCGGGTCATTGTATTGTGCAGAAGAACCTATTATTAATACATATGGATTGTCACCAATAATAGTTAAAACTGGTTCATAATTAAATTCTGGTTCTGGTTCTGGCTCTGGTTGTGATTCTGGCTCTGGCTCTGGTTCTTGTACAATACCAGCCAAGAATTTTGCAAGTAATGATAAATCGGCTATATCAATTATACCATCACCATTAACATCATAATTGAATGCCATTTACAATTAATTTTAAATTTATTTTTTTTTACAATTACATTTTTTTTTATCATATTCTTTAAAATATTTACTAAGTCTCATAATCTTATTTGTATTTTTTACTAACTTTTTAACCTCATTATTATCTTTATCATCATTATTTATAGGATGTTCTGTTAAACATTTACACATTGACTTATTACGACTTTTATTTGTGAATGCCCCAGGTATATTAATCTTATCCTTATAATGACTAAACCATTTCGTTTCATTATCTTTTATTTTTGTTTTAGTATTTGTATCTACATTCCAAGATAATAATGGATATTTTTCTGTATCTAAATTTTCATAATTTGGCCACAAGGTTCTCATCCATAAATAAACTGTTCCAAGCATAATATAGTATTGATCATCCGTAAAATATAGTAATGAATCATCCTCACTATAATTCATATAATTATATACCGGATTTCGTCCTGTATCAGAAGTACATGTATCTGGAATAGAAGTAGATTCTTTTGGATATGCTTCCCCATTGGAATCTAAAAATGAACCGTAATCTGGACTTGAATGTATTGGAGTATCTAAACTTCTCTCCCCACCTCTATAAACATTACACGATAAATTTTGGAAAGTATGATAAAGACCAATCCAATGACCTATTTCATGTGGCAATGTTCCACCTCCAGCATATACACCTTGAGATGGAAGACCAGTTATATCTGATTTTAGGAAAGGCATTGATTTTGTCAATAAC
>CERI01112383.1_pt1 | contig 11355 bp, 15 predicted proteins | sample 350261 | NCBI WGS metagenome assembly CERI01 (sample SAMEA2620979, study PRJEB7988) | marine metagenome | isolation source: saline water (ENVO:00002010), including
ATCTAACATAGTTTGATATTTTAGATTAGATGTAAAGATAAACTTCTGTTCTGGTCTTAATGCTGACCAATCAGACCTGTCTTTCTGCAAAGATACTTCTTCTGGTCTCCAGAAAAAACCTAATTGTTGTTGTGTAAGTTTATCAAAGATTGGATACTTCATATTATCGTATCTTTGAACCTGTAATTCCTCACCAAAAAACATAGGTTGTTTAGTGTAGTCTATTGATTTTCCTTTATTGAATACCGTATTGCTCAATTTTATTTCCTCTTATATTAAATATTGCAAGCTTCACATTCACCGTCATCTTCTACGACAGGAACTGAAACTTCTGTTTGTGTGTCTTGTAAGACATTTTTGTTTTGGTCTGGTTGAAGATTAACACTACCTACGATTTGTTCATCATAAGTCATAGGGTGCATAGGTTCATCTTCTTTCTTACCGTCATAAGTGTTTTGATAGTAAGATGTTTTCCAACCATACTTATATGTATTTAACAAGTCTTGTGCCATAGTAGATACAGGGACTTGGTTTTCTTCAAAAAGTTCTGGATTATATGACCAGTTACCAGATATACCTTGGTCAAAATACTTCTGCATTACTGCAACGATATTTATATAACCTTCATTACTCTTCATATCCCATAATAAACTATAATTACTTTTTAGTCTTGCATAGTCAGGCACAACTTGTTTCAATGTACCTTTCTTACTCTTCTTAACTGATAGATAATCTCTAGGTGGTTCAATGCCGTTTGTGGCATTAGAAACCACGCTAGATGATTCAGAAGGCATTTGAGCGGAGAGAGTGCTGTGTCTTAGCCCATATTGCATAATATCTTTTCTTAATGCTTCCCAATCAAAGCTGAGTTTACGATTTACAATCTCATCAACTTCTTTTTTGTAAGTATCAATAGGTAAGATACCATCTGAATATTTTGTCCTGTCAAAGTAATCACACTTTGTTTTTTCTTTTGCAATTTCATTACTTGCTTTCAACAGGTAGTATTGGAAACTTTCTGTTAGTTTATCAACTTCTTTCCACGCCATCTTTTGTTCATAAGTATAACCTTTCTTCGCCAGATAATGTGCAAGTCCGATATAACCAATACCTAAACTTCTTCTTGCCTTTGTAGAGATTTCAGCAGCTCTTACTGGATATTGCTGATGGTCTATAATCTCTTCTAATGCTCTTACTGATAAGTCGCATAAACCTTCTAACTCATCTAAATTCTTTAATAGTCCTACATTGATTGCACTTAAAATACATAATGCAATTTCACCATCACCATCTATATGTTCAATAGGGTCTGTAGGTAATGTAATTTCTTGGCATAGATTAGACATATTAACTTTGTCTTTGAAAGAAGAGTGAGAGTTAGCGTGGTCAATATTCATAATATACATACGACCTGTTTCTGCTCTTTCTTTTAATAAGTCCATAAACAATTTTTGTGTACTTACTTTCTTTCTAAAAATCTTTGTATCTTTCTCATACTTCTTGTACAACTCATCAAACTCTGGTGTACCAAAAGCGTCATAAAGACCTGGTGTTTCGTGTGGAGAAAATAATGTCATTTCTTCATCATTAATAAATCTCTCGTAAAATAGTTTTGATAATTGAATTGAGTAATCTAATTTTCTAACTCTATTATCTTCACTACCTTTGTTGTTCTTTAAAACAATAATATCTTCTATCTCTTTATGCCAGATAGGAAAGTGTACCGTAGCACAACCACCTCTTACACCGTTTTGTGTACAAGATTTTACGGTTGCTTCAAACTTCTTTAAGAAAGGAACAACACCTGTATGTGCAACTTCACCACCTCTAATTTTACTATTGATACCTCTAATACGACCTGCATTGATACCGATACCTGCTCTTTGTGCTGTGTAATAACCTATCGCTGTATCACTGCTAAAGATACTAGGAAGACTATCTGCGACATCTACTAGTACACAACTAGCATATTGTTTCATAGGGGTTCTAACACCCGCCATAACAGGTGTAGGAATGTTTATCTTAAATTGTGAGATAGCATTGTAATACTTTTTAATGTATGATAATCTTTTGTTTTTAGGATACTTTGCAAAGATTGTAGCCGCAATCATCATATACATAAATTGTGGTGTCTCATAGATTGCACCACTACTTCTATCTTGTACAAGATACTTATCCATAACTTGTCTTAAACCAGCATATGTAAAACTATAATCTCTATCGTGGTCAATCATAGTATTCATTCTATCAAAGTCACCTTCTTCATATTGTTTTAAAATGTCTGCGTCATAGACACCTAATTCTACACACTTCTTTGTGTGTGCAAACAAATGAGGATGGTCCCATAGTTTACCATTAATACTTTTTCTTAAACTATAAAGAAGAAGTCTACTTGCAACATATTGATAATTTGGATTGTCTAATGAGATTAAGTCTGAAGCTGACCTAATTAAAATCTGTTGTATTTGGTCTGTAGGAATATTATCATAAAATTGTAATCCACTATTCATTTCAACTTGACTTGACGAAACACCTTTTATATCTTCACAAGCATATTCTACCATATCGTGTATCTTATCAATATTTAAAGGTTCTTGTCCACGGCCATTTCTTTTTATAACATTAATTTGTTTTTCCATCTATTTCTCCTACTATACTTTTTTATAATTCGTTAAAACTTGTTTCGCTGATAATTTAGAATATGTGTTGATACTTATAATCTCTTGTAGTTGTACTTTAGATACACCTGTCATAATTAGGTCATTAACATCTTTGAGTTGTATATCTTCTGGCCAAATAAAAATGTTATATCCTAAATCAATTATCTTTTCCATTCGTTTTATTATTTCTTTATTTCTTGGTTCGTTGTCAAATATATATGTCACCTTTTCAGGATTATATTTACTATCTAGCGTCAAATCAGCGCCGCCGGCTGCGATACAATTTTCTAAAAACAAACTATCAATAGGACCTTCTACAACATAAATTGGTTGTGAAAAGTTTACTCTTTCTAATCCGTATATTTTTTCTTTGTCTTCGTCTAACTTAATGGTTACATACTTTGGTGTCTCTTTACCAAATGCACGACCTTGATAGGCGAACACTTTACCGTCTGTATCATAGAACGGTATCACTAGTCTAGGATGGTCATACTTACTAGTGTTATATTTACGAGGTGCGATTTTATGTGCCCACTCGTAAAACTTATGACACAAGAAAAGTTTATCATAATACTTTTCAGGTATCATTCTTTTTTCCACATACTTTCGTACTGGATGATTTTCTTCTAAATCTGATATTGACGAAAGTTCAGATATATAGTCGTTCTCTATCTTTAACTTTGGTTTAAAATCAAACTTAAACTCTGGTTTAGGTGTCGCTGGTGCGTCCGACTTGTATCTTTCTAATAGATATTTTTCATAGACTTTAGGGTCTATGTGTTTTAGAAAGTTAGCGAGGTTCTGACCCATACCACAATTGTGGCATTTGAAAAACATATCGTTTTTCTTACGGTAGAAATAACCTCTGGACTTTAGTTTGGACTTTTGACTATCACCACAATGTGGACATCTAAAGTTAAATAGATAATCACCTTTTTTCTTAAAGTGACCTAGTCGGGCCGAGATTTCGTTGATAAATTTTAAATCTGTATAACTTGACATTTAGCACTCTTTGTTAATATAGTACACATAATACTATATCTTATGCTGTTTGTCAAGCACCTATGATACTTTCATTAACTCTACAACTAATGGGAAGTTTCTTGCTAAAATGAATCCTATTACAATAGAACCACCGATTATTAAGTATTTCCACTTCTCTAGCATATTTACCTTTTCTCCTAGAGAGTTCTTAATAGACCTTATTTCATTCATAATACGCTTTTCAGTCATTTCAATATTATCTTTTAGTTGTCTATATCTCGCTTCAGTATCTTCTTGTCTGTCCTTTAACTTTGAGAAGATAATTTCATCTAATTTTTCTGCTTGGTTTAGTTTTTCTTCGTGTACAGCAAGCATTGACTTAATACCACTACTGATATTAGTTAACTTGTCTATCGCTGTGTCTAATCTTTTATGCACTAAATTGCTTTGCTGAAGTTCAGACTTCAACACCTCTATACTTGTACGATTGTCGTACACTTCTTTTGATAGTGAAGTTAGGGTTGCCCTAGTTTCACCGTTCCCGTTTTTATCTATAGACATAGCGATTCCTTTAAAAATCAATTAACCCGCAAGTGGATTTTTTGCTTTTAATTTAAGTTCTTGTATTTGAAGTTTCAGTACTTCAATTTCTTTTTCGTTTACTTTTGTTTGAGTTTTGTTCTTTTGTACACTACCAGAAATATCAGCAGGTATGTTACCTTCTAATTCTGTAATTTTAATTTCTAGTGCTTTAATAGATTCTTGTAGAGGTGCAATATTAACACCTTTTCTTTCTTCTAATGCGTTCATTTTAGTAGTCAATTCTCCGTATTTTACGAATCCACCACCAATAGCAACTACGGCTGCGATTAAAGCTGCCACACTTGCCAAGTTATCTTTTAATTGTTTTATCATAGTTGTTTCCTCAATTGTTCTAGTTCAATTTTTAATCTGTTTTCCTCAGTCTTAATTCTATCTAACTCTATTCGTTGAGTTGTTAAAGGGTCGTTATCAGTATATTTTGCTAAGGTTACACTTTTATATATTTGTGTTTGTTCTATATTTAGTTGATTAAAGAAATCTACATTTCCATCAGGTAGTTGACGAGAAGAGTAAAAGGACTGATTTTTATATGAAGACATATCAGGAGCGTTATCACTCATCGCCTTTAGTGTTATAAATTGTACTGCTTTTACTTTCTGGTCTACCGTCATTAATGTATTCTCTAATTTCTTAATAATCTTTTCTACTTTGGCACTTATGCTGCTTGCGATATTCTTCTCATCTCCGCTATCAACATCTGTTTCCTTTGTTGTGCCAGTCTCATCTGCATCCAATTTTTCTTCATTTGTCGTCTCCGTCTCCTCTCCTTCTGTTTTCGTATCTTCGTCCACAGAAGATTCAGTTGACTTCTCTTCTGTGTTCTCACTTGCCTTAGGTTCACTCTCACTGCTTGTCTCATCTTCTTTAATAGTCTCGGTGTTATTAGGTTCTGGTTCAGTTGAATTTGAATTACTTGCATTTGATTCCTCGGTGTTAGTTTCTTCTATTTTTTCTTCTTTAATAGTTTCTTCTTCCATAGGTTTTTCAGTTATAACATTAGTTTCCTCCATTTTAGTTTCTTTTGGTGTTTCTTGTATATTCAACTCTTCTTTCATCATATTACCAACTTCTTCAAAAAATTCTTCTTCTGTTATATTCTCTTGTACTAGTGCTGTTTCAAATTCTTGTGTAAGATTTTCTTTGACTAAAACTTCTTTAAAGTTTTGTACAAACATAGTTTCTAATTGTTCTATCTTTAATTCGTTTATATTTATTTCTTGTAATTCTAATTCCTTTATTTCAGGAACAAATTCTAAAGTTTCTATCTCTTCTAATTGTGTAAGATTAATTTCTTCAATTACTTTTAACTTTTCAGTTAAATCTTCCTGTGCTTCTTCTAACAATTCATTTGTTAAATCTAATTCTGCTTGTGTCTCTTCTGTAATTGTAATCGCTGTGTAATCTATATCTAATAGTGTGGCAGTTAAACTTGCACCTAATAAGTTAGGACCAATAAGACCTTGGTGGTTAGGATCGCTACCATCAGTACCTTGCCACTCCCACTCATAGTTTCTTGCACCTGTACCATTATGAGTTATGCTATCTGTATATGTAAATGATTGATGACCATAACCAGCGTCATTGTTTCTAGTAAATGTGGTTACACCTAAAACATTATCGTTGGCGTCTGTAATTTTGATTGTTGTTGAAAAAGTATCTCTGGCACCACCACCTGTACTATAACCACCACATCTATAACTTGAAGCATTCCATTCGCAATTCTGTATCTCGGTAACACCGTCTAGTCTAACACCACCATCTAAACTATCAGTTGTAGTTGTAAATGAACCACCGTTTTGTTTTGTAGTTGTGATACCTAGTAGAGTACCATCATCAGAAATTGAACCTTGACCTTTTACTTCAAATTCATTAGTGTGAAGTTGTCCGCCGTTAGTTATAGTCCAACCAGAGTATTGACTTGAACCTACTCTATCAGGCGTATATGCGTCTGTTGAGTTTTGTGAGTTTGATTGCCCAGCACCAGCGTTAGGTAATAAGTTACCTGAAGTTGCTGTTTCGGAATTAACGCTTGTGGAAGTTGTAAGGATTAATATCGTCAGCAAAGTTGTCAACTTTATACCATACATATATTATAGCTCCTATAAAAATTAATAGTTCCATTACTTATCTTTCTTATTTTTCTTTTCAAGTTTCTCTATTTTTTTCTCTAACTTCGTAGCGTAATCATCTAACTTCTTATTTTCTTTTCTAATCTCGTTTGCGATAGCTGTTTGTTCAGTTAAAGAATATTTTAGAGACTTGTCTTTTTCACTATTCTTTGTTAGTTCTTTTTCTTTTTTCTCTATGACTTTTAGTTTCTCAACATATAAATCGTAATCAGGTCTTAACTTGTCATATTTGTTCCATTGTGATTTTGCTTCTGCACCAATCTTACCTTGATATGGGCAAGGTGTTCCGGAATGTATCATTGCTTCAAACACTCTAGGATCCTGACACAATATAGAAACAGCAGCGACCTTCATACCTAGGTCATTTAAGACTTTACTTAATTTAATTCGTTCACAATTCTCGTCTCTTATATGAGCACCAAGTGATAAACCGATACCAGGATATTGTAGTCCACCAGACATACCCATAACGCAAACATCTTGCGACATAGCACTCATAGAGGGCGCTGAGGCAGTATTCTGTTGGTCTCTTATGTTTGAGTTGTTGTTTGTGGTTGCGTTAGTCGTACTTGTGGTATTACTAGACGAACCGCTAGCGTAAGTAGTTGTTGATTCCTGCGAATATCCACCTGTGATTGTAGTATTACTTCCCGTAGAATTTGAGAGAGTATTAGTAGTCGCTCCAGATGATGTAGTATCAGACCAAACAGGACTTGTAGTGAGTCCTAGCATAACAAAACATACTATAATAAGTTTAAATAACCTATCCATTGTGTGTGTCCTTGAGTATGTTCTATACTATTATTTATGCAAAGGACACTTCCTAACTGATTGTATTCGTGGGATTTATTTGACACACCCTGGTGTCAATGTTTTGACTAAAACTTTCCTTGACTAATTCCTAGATATATCATACCACCTATTGCAGCTGACACTACAAGTATCAGAATAAAAATGGCAATTCCATCTAGTATGTTGCGTTGCAACTCTTTTTGTCTGTATATTTCTTTTTCTCGTTGAGCTCTTATCTTTCTTCGCATTTCTGTAAGTTCAGTCCAAGTATTAGGTCCAAAACGAAAGTTTAAAAGAGACCGTAGTTCTCTTTCTTGTTCCATTATCTTCTTTTCGTGTATGAGTAATTGTAAGGACTCTTCTTCTACGCTACCTGCTGAAAAGAGTTTCTTAAATATAGGTGGGTTCTTGTTAAGTTCTTGTGCTTTTCGTATATCTGCAACAGCAGTATACCACTTTCCCATTTGTTTGAAAGTATGTTCAGCCTCTTGGCCTAATGCGACTGCTCTGGTTACTGCTTTGTATGCTGTTGTTGCCATTGCAATGGCAGAAATTGGGTCTATCAATGTTCTCGTTCCTTATGCTATAGTGTGGGTCTGTAGTCATAAGGTAAAACATCAATTCATATTACTATTTATCTTTTTCTTTGTCTTCTGGTTCATAATATTTTTTATACTCATCTAATAAAGCATTTGTTTTCATCATATGGTTTCTGATTTGAGCAAAGTTCTTTGCAATGAGTTGATAGTCAGCGTCTGTTAAACCAAACAGCACAGGGTCTATACCTGCTTCTTCTAACTTCTTAAATACTTCTTGTGCATTTTCAGAAGTAATAATAATCCACTTAATCTGTTCTAGTTCAGGTGGTGTAGGTTTATCTAAATTTAGTTTTTCTCTTTCTACTTCTGTTTTAAAGATGTCTAACTTCTTAACAGAAGAACAACCACTAACTGCGATTGCAAGTAATAAAACTAAAAATATATTTTTAATATTGTACATAATTTGGATTCGCTATTGATGGACATTCAGGATTAATTTCACTCTTTTTAGTTGCTTTAATTTCTTTTTCTGTTAATGGACTACCCATTGCAATTTCAATACATCTAGTAGCGTTTGCACTACCTTTGTTTATTATTCTTTCAATTGCACCGGTTCTGTCTATTGCTAGTTTACCAATGTCTCGTTTCTTTTTATTGAACCTTTTATCAAGTTCATTTAAGTCTTTCTTTAGGGCGCTCACCAGAACATTCATTTGTTTGTTCGCTTCTAGTATCTTACCAAAATCTTCTTTCTGTTGTAGTATTACAGCCTTTTGGTCATTAATTGATTCTTCTAACTTGATTTGGTTTGCTTTCAATATCTCATTGTCTGCTTTCAACTTATAAACATAAGCTGCACCACCGGCTAGTCCTGCAATCAATATACCTGCCATAATCATTTTTGCACCACCGAATATCATATTATCTCCAGAATTTTATTTTTTTAGTTAATTCTGCTAGGTCTTCAAACTTTTCGTTTACATACCAACCTAACATAAAACCAACTATAAGTCCTATTGTTAAAAACATTATTTTTTACCTCTTAATTTTACTTGTTCTACTTTCACTTTTGCTATCTCATCTTCTAGTTTATTAATCTTTTTTACTAACATAGGAAACTTTTGTATTAGTTTCTCTTCTTTAGTAAGAACATCTAAATCGTATCTCTTGGCTGCCCAATTATAACAAGTGTCTACCTTCTTGTAAAACCAAACACCCATTTTAGTTTTCTTAAACCAGGCGTTAGTAGATTGTCCTACTATGGCACCCATAGCAGATTTTATTAAAAAGAACCACATACTATTTCTTCGCCTGTGGTTTTGCACCTCGTGGAGCGCTTCCGTTGATTGCCCAACGACCAAACATTCTCACACTATAGTAAGCAGATTTAATTTTCCAATTAGGAACCGAAGGTTCTGAATTTTCCATACCTTGTCTGAATACTTTATCTGCTATACTTCTATATAGTTCTCTTTGTTTCTTCGTAAGTATGACACCTTCTTTAAATGCACCATTAATTTTTTCGTACATAATGTCGTGTATTACAGCTGCTCTTGCAACATCAAATGGAGCAATAAATGCCCAACATACTCTCGGTACACTTGCAAGGTCTGTTATGTAACCTTTAGGTACGGTAATAGTTGCACTATTTTTTCCATTGTCAATACAATCAACACCACATTCTTTCAACATCTTTACTTCTGTATTATCTAAATCATCTGATTTAAACCTTAACGCTTTATTTAATACCCAGTTTCTTGGTGGTAAAAATATTGCGTCTAGTAATCCATTAAAACTACTCATTGTTATCCTCTCGTTTAACTATCTTTAAGTTCTTTGTTTTATCGTTTTGTTTTATGCCGTGTCTAGGATCCTTATTGGCTTGTAAACCAATCTTTCTGCTTGTGCGTGTTGCACTAACAGGTGGAGTATCTCCTAAACTTGCGACTGGGTTAAGTGAACCATAAGAACCCATACCGATACTGCCTAATGCACTATCAGTTAATTTTGCTTTTTCTAAAATTGATTTTTTTTCTTCGTCTACAACAAACTCTGGTTCGTTTTTGCCGTATGTTAATTCGTCTACAATAACTTCTAATCTATCTAACTGGTCTAGTACACTATTCATTACAGCGTTATTGTTATCTTTGTTCTCTTTAATGTTTTTACCTAGTCTAGTTAGAATATCTTTCTTTTTTTTCTTATCTTGTACAGCGTCAGGTGGCATAGATACTCCACCGTGTGCAACTGCATTAGCAGGCGCTTCTTCTGGTACACAATTAGGTACAACTCGGTCACCTTTCTTTTTAGTGCCGACTTGTTTGTAACCTGTCCAACAAGCTTCCCATACATCTTTAAATTCTTTTAGTTTTTTATCTTCGCTCATCTAAATAGTCTCCAGGAACATATATTTCTTGCATATCTTTACCATACTTCATCTTATATATATCTAAACCTAACACCGTGGAATCAGGTGTAAGTTCTTCTAAAGTAAAGACATCTGTACCTTTAGGTAAAAATTCTTCGCCAGTAAATAGTTCTTCTTTTAATTGATAACTTCCAACTTTTAAAGTTGAATTTGTAAAGTACTCTTCATTAAGAGACAAAGTATAAACTAGTTCGTTCTTCTCTCTTAATATTTTAACAAGTGTACTCTCTATGTTCTTACCTTGGTCTAAAGTAAACTCTTTATCTTCTTTTAATAATAAACCTAATGCAACAGCAAACGAACCTATCTTACTACCTAATCCTACTTTACCTAGTATTCTTTTTAAGTTGAATACAAATCTATGTAGCATTGTATAAGATGATTTTTCTGCACCTGTTTTTAATAGTCTATATGGTTTAAGTACTTTACCATCTGCGTCTATAATACCTGTTTTAAACGCTTCTTGGTTCTTAAACGGAGTAACCAATAATTTAATTACTCTATATGCTATTAATAAATCTACTGCTCTGCTTGCCATTATAGTTTCTCTAACTCCCGTCTAACATATTCGTCTTCTGTCAGTTCATCTAGTTCCGACGGATACAAATAGTTTAGGTATTTAAAAACAGACTTTAAGATAGGCCAATACTTCGTATCATTTTTATATAACAATAAAGTTATACAGGCATCCGTACCGAAAACATTTTGTAGTACGATAATATGATTTGTTACCAACCTAATTTTTAATAGGCTAGTAGTTTCATATTTCCGAAACAATCTTTTGAGATATTTAAACCTCTTTATATCATCCCAAAATTCTTTTTCAGTTTCAAATGTCGGATTATCATAATGCTTTTGTGCATATAATAACCAATTTTTATCGGTTATCTGTTTGAACATTAACTTACGCCTATTTTAATTTAGCGTAAACCTTTGATGAACCGTTAGACAATGTTTCGTACTTAACTTCTAATTTTAAGTTATCAATACCAGGACCATTATCTACTACTACATCTTCAGGTTTCGTTTCAGTTGTTTTACCGTATGTACCACCGAATTGTTTTACTTCACCAGATACCGTTCCAGCGTCACCTTCTAATTTCATAGGTGAAATATCTAAACCAATTCTCATTAATTTTTCTCTTAATGAATCAACTGCTTGTTGAGGTTTGATATATTCCATATCTGCAACCGAACCAACAAATGCGTTAACTCTTTTA
>CERI01008578.1_pt1 | contig 11354 bp, 14 predicted proteins | sample 350261 | NCBI WGS metagenome assembly CERI01 (sample SAMEA2620979, study PRJEB7988) | marine metagenome | isolation source: saline water (ENVO:00002010), including
TTTTTTTTTTTGTTTTTCTTTTTCTATAATAAATTTATCTCTTTCTTTAGTTTTCATTGTAAGAATATCAGGTTTTCTTATTTTAGAATTAACCATTTTATTTACCTTATTAGCAAATTCTCTATATCCAAAGAATTGATAATATTTATTTATCATTTTATTAATCTTAATTGATTTGTTAGAAACTTCATTAAAGGTTACATTTTTTTCATTAAATTCTTCAACATATGTATTTCCTGTACATTGATATACCCCTTTTGTTATATCAAAAATATTTCTTCTCCATCCTTCTTCAACATTCTGATTAGGGACTAAAACAATTATTCTCTTATCAATATCACCTTTATCACCTTTTCTTCCATAAATATCTCTAAAATTTTCTGCAATTGTTACTGCAGAACATGTTTTACCAGTTCCAACACCGTGATATAATAATAATCCTTTATAAGGAGTTTTATTATTCATAAAGTTTTTTAAAAATATCTGATGATTACCTAATTCAAAATCAAAATCTTTCTTATCAGATTTTTTAGAAAGATCTCCACAAGGATTTGTATTTAAATTAAATTCATTACGATTATAATTAAATTCTTGTTTATCAGTTATCATTTTGATAAAATTAGTATTATTATAATCAGGATATGAATTATAATTAGGATCTATATCATTAGAATCTGATATTTCATCTATTTGTCTTTTAATACTTTTAAGTTTTTCAAAATTTTCGTTTGATTCATCATTTAAATAATTAATTTTAGTTTCTGAATATTCTTTATATAAAGTTTCTGACATTTATATTATATTATTATATATTTTTAATATTATCCGTATCTATATTTTCAACAAAATCAAAAAATTTATTAATCACATTAATTTTAGAATAACTATAATGTCTAATCTTTTCTAAACATTCTTTTTTATTAACCCATTTAATACTATTAACTTCTAATACTTGATTTTTATTTTTAGGATTTATCTCAAGATTTACATGTTTATTTATCCTTGCTATATAATAAATATGTTTATAATTAACATTATTAATTCCACTATATTCTTCTGATAATGGAACTATATTATGAATAATTTTATACATATCTTGAGATATATTAGTTTCTTCCTGAAATTCTCTTATAGCACAATCTTTATTTTGTTCTCTATTACTTCTTCTACCTTTTGGTATTTCCCATTCATTTTCTTTATAATTATTATCATATAATTTTATAAATTCTAAGAAATCTTTTTTTAAGATATTAAAATTAATTTTACTTTGAGTATATTCTCTTTTAATTCTTTGGTTAATAGTATCAAAATTTACCCAAAGATTCTTCCAAAGAGTATCAAAATCATTTTCTAATAATATTTTTTTTTCATTAATACTCATTCGACTAAATAATAATTGAATATATGGTTTAGAATTAATATCATATTTACCTCTTAAAAACTCTATATAAGATATAGAATTTTTTCTTTCTATTAAAACAATTTTTATATCATTTTTATTAGAATCATCATAGAGAATAATCCCATAACTTAAGATAGGATATCTACAATCTCTATAATAATGACCAATATTACCACAATTATTACAATATTTTTCCATACTCTAATTGTTAAAATCTTTTTAAATAAAATGTATATTTATTAATAATATGCTTCCGGAAATTTGGGGACCTAGTGGTTGGTTATTTCTTCATACTATTACATTTAATTATCCTATAAACCCTACACAAGACCAAAAAATGAAACATAAAGAATTATTTGAAAATTTAGTATATACTCTTCCATGTGCAAGATGTGCTCAACATTATTCTAATAATCTTAAAATATATCCATTAGATGAAGCATTAAAAACAAAAGATACATTAATTAATTGGTTAATTGATATTCACAATGAAGTAAATAAAAAAAATAATAAAAGAGTTTATTCTTATGAAGAAGTAAAAAACATTTATAAAGATATGTTTTCTATGAAAAATAAACAACTTAATTGGAATTCAATTTTAATTGTTATAATTATTCTTTTAATAATTTATTTTGTTTATAAAGAATATTATTAAAATAATTATCTCAATTAAATTAAATGCCAAGAATTAAAAAGATAATTGTTGAAAAAATTTTATCAGATGATGAAATGAAACCTTTAAAAGGAACCTTCGTAGATGAATCATTTATGAAATATCCTTTAATTCAAAACAATATTGATGTTTATTACAAAGATGAAAATGGTGAAGAAAAATTATTATTAAAATTTAGAAAAAAATGTCTAACAGATAATGAAATAAAATTAGGTTGGAACTCTTATAAAGATTTAGCAAAACCAAGTAGAGGAAGAGGTGCCAGTGCTGGACCAGTTGATCCAGATAATACTTACTGGAAAAAAAGAAAATTACATAAAACAACAAAATGGTCAACAAGTTATTTAAAACCCGATGGAACACCTTCTAAAATGAGAGTAAATAATCAAGTATTTTCAACTCCAATTGGATTTTATGCTGATATGAAAAATATGAATTCGGATTTACCTTGTAGATTAACTCATTTTACAAGAACTAATTTTGAGAAATATAATGAAGGTATACCATTTATTCAAAAAATTGATTCATTATATAAAAAATTAATACCTGAATGCCATTGTAAACAAAATGAAAGAGCAAATTTAAAACCACATTTAAAAATTCCTAATACTTGTTTTTCTACTGTTACAATGAATCGAAATTTTAGAACAGCATTACATAAAGATGCTGGAGATTATTCAAAAGGATTTGGTAATTTAACAGTCATAGAAAGAGGAAAATATCATGGAGGTTATACTATTCTACCACAATTTGGAGTTGCTGTAGATGTAAGAAATAATGATTTTTTAGCAATGGACGTCCATCAATGGCATAGTAATACAGAAATATATGAAACAGATGAAGATAAAAAATATAATGAATCTATCCCTAAAGCATATCATGATAATATTGAAGTAGGAACAATTGGTATTGAGAAATTATATACTAGATTAACATTTGTTTGTTATTTAAGAGAAAATTTAGTAAATTGTCCAGATGAAATTAATCCGGTATATTTAACAAAATCCGGACACAGTAAAATTAAAATTTAAGTAATAATAAATGGAATAGTAAAATTATTTCTGATATGTCCTTTACAAATATATCTAAAAATTGTTTGATTTTTTATAGGATTATTTTCTGTATGACGTCCGGGAAAATTATCACAATTTGAACAGAATAAATTAGGATTATAACAATCCCATTCCGTATTTTTTATACTTTTCTCTTTTGGATATTTACAGAATATAGGGGTTTTATCTTTTTTATATCCGCGATGATGATAATATTTATCATTATCAGGATTATAGTATCTCAATGGTCCTTCTCCATAACTTTTTCCATAAATAGGTTTATTAAGTTTAATTAAAGACATTTTATTTTAATTATTATAAATAAAATATTCAAATTTAAGTAAAATATATAAAAATAATTTCATTTATTTAAGAAATATGGAAGAATCTAAAGAAATTACTGAAAATATAGAAAACAAAATTATAAATAATGAACCAAATGTTTCAATAATAGTTTTAATGAATGAATATCCCGAATTTATAGAATTATTTAAGAATATTTATAATTCAATTGATTATCCGCAAGAAAAATTAGAATGGATTATTATTGATGATTCGAATGAATCTAATATTGATCTATTTCCTCTTGAGGAAAATTTATTATATTTTCATATGGATGATCCTAAATCGTATTTAGAAAAAATTACATTTAAAGATGAACCTCAACAATCAAACAATCCTATGGATCAAGTAGATAAACCAGAAATGAAACGGGAAGATATGAATACAAGAAATTATTTTTTAAAAACAAGTACATTACCGAATGGATTTAAAAGAGATTATGGGACAGGATTATCTTCTCATGATTATATCTTACATTTAGATATAGATTGTTATTATAATCCTAAAGTATTGAAAAGAAAATTAAAATTTTTACAAAGAAGTAGATTAGATTGTATTTTTTGCGATTCAATGTTATGTGGATTTAATGATAAAATTTATAAAACAGAAAATATCTTAAGAGCATTTGAAGGAACACTATTACATACTAGAGAATTTTGGAAAAGAAGTGGATTTAAATGGGAAGATATAATTAATGAAGGTGATGCATTCCATTATAATAATGGTAATGATAGAAAAATGGAAAATTATTATGATTGTATTAAATTAATAAGTCCTCATAATGTTAATAATTATAATTATAAAGAAGTAAAAATAGATGGTAAAACTTTTGATTATCCAGAAATATTTAATTCAATTAAGATTAAAGAAAATAATATTCAATTTAAGTTAAAAAAAATTTTTAAAGATAATAAATTAAATTTATTAGGAATAAATTCAAAAGTCATTGATAATTTTAAAGATCATGAAAAAGAAAATATTTTAATTGATAAGAAAGAAAAAGAAAAAGTTATTTTAAAGAATATTAAAGAATTTAATAAAGATTTCAATATATTATTATTTAATTATAAAACTGAAATTTGGACAATTTTTAAGGAAATTAATTTTGATATAATTTTATATGAAACTGATAAAAATTTTTCATCAATGAAAGAAATTTTAGAAAAAAATAAGTATATTTATTATGAAAATTTATTTATTAATAATAATTTTTTAATTAATTAAATTATATTTTTTTTCTATACTATATTATAAAAAAATGGATATGGCTAAAAATGTTTCATCTAAAGTTAATATTTTTTTGAATCAGTCAATGGTTCAGATGTCTATTGTTGGATCTGTTCTGTTCTTTATTCTAGCAAGTCCTACTGTTTTTTCTTTAGTCGACAGAATCACTCAAAGAGTCGGTAAATCTGTTGGTGTAGATATTAGATTGAACAGTAATATGCTTTTATTTGTTCATGCCCTTGTTTTTGGAGTATTGTTTTATTTATCGGTAACATTTATTCTCGAACCTCTTCTTAAAAGATAATTAATCATACTTTTTAATAATGAATAAAATATTTAAAAAATAAATATTATCTAATTGTATAAATGAGTTTAGATAGTATTAATAATGATAATCTTAATTTTCTTTGTTTAATAGAAGAAAATAATAAATATAAAGTAATTGACAATAAATTGATTGATGATACAGATAATTTTCATGATGTAAATTCTCCTAATATAGAGTATACTATAATAAATACATTACTATTAGCATTACATAGTAATTGTAAAACACTATCTGAAAAAAGAAAAATTCTTGAAAAGATTAATATTAGTTTAACAAATATTTATGAAAATGAATTTTTAAATTTAATTATTCAAAAATCTAATTATTTTAGTGATAGTCTTAATAAAATTGATGAATTATATGATTATAATATTGAAAAATTTAGAAATAATAAATGTAATTTATTTTGGATAAATTTTAATATTAATTTTAATAGATTTTTAAATCATACGATTTATACATGTAAAACTATTCATTATACAACAATGAAAATTAATGGTATGATTAGTAGTGATGATGATGACGATGACGATGAAGTAGAAGAAGATAGTGATGAAAGTTATGAAGAATTAAATTTAGAATCATCAGATGAAGATAATGAAAAAAAAACTAATTAATAAGGAATATATCTTAATTCATTATAAGGATATAATTCTACTTTATAATCATCTGAAGATCCAGATATATTTATAGTATCACCATTAATAATTTCAGAACAACCATGAGTATCTATACAATTTCTATTCTTTTGTATAGGAATTTTTGTTGATAAGTGAGAATCTAATGCTGTATAATAATTCCATAATGAAGATCCACGATATGTTTGTCTACCAAACAACGGTTTAATGTTATTTGGATCTGATACAGAAGTTAAAAATCCTACTTGATCATAATTTGATGGTTCGCCTCTTGTTCTAATATTTATTGGGACACCTTTATTAAAATATTTTCTTCCAGGTTCTTCTAATAAATCTCTTGAATCAGTATCAACATTTATAATAATATTTTCTTTTTCTCTTATAACTTCTTTTTTCTCAGGTATATTTGTACGATTATATAAATAATATAATACAAACCCTACAATTAAAAATATCAATAATAAATTAAAAATATTATCTTCATCAAAACAGAATGTATTAGGTGGACAATATTTCCTTGGCATATATATATTATAAAATATAATATTTAAAGTTTTTTTTTAAAATAGTATTATAGATAATATGAAACTTAACTTAATATATTGTAAAAATATTAATAATCATATTGGATTTAATGGAGATTTATTATATAACATCCCTGAAGATATGAAATATTTTAAAAAAATTACTTCACAAGAATATATTAAAGGTAGTAAAAATGTTGTAATTATGGGATATAAAACATGGATGTCTATTCCTGATAAATATAAACCATTATCAGATAGAATTAATATAATAATTTCTAAAAATCATTTTAATGAAATGAAGTTTGAAGATGAAAATATCAAAGTATTTAATGATTTTAATTTCTGTTATGAATATTTAAAACAAGAAGAAAATAATGGCAATTTATTAGGAGAAAAATTTATTATTGGTGGATCTCAACTATATAATCATGTTTTTGATAATTATTTAGGATTTATTAATAAAATATATGAAACACATATTAACCATAGTTGTATGAAACAATTACATTATTCTAATAATTTGGAAGATAATTATTCTGGAATAAAATTTAGCATTCAAACATTTAATATGTTTAAATTAATTAATAAAATGTATTGTGATAACCATGAAATTAAAATAATTAATTCAAAAGAAACTCTTCATGGTGTTCATTATAATTTATATCAGAATGAAAAATATATTAATCATGATGAAAATCAATATTTAAATCTAATGAAAAATATTCTTTATAAAAATAATATTAAAGATTCAAGAAATTCAAAAGTTATTTCTCAATTTGGTGAAAAAATGATATTTGATCTTCGAAAAGGTTTTCCTCTTTTAACTACTAAAAGAATGCCATTTAAAACTATTCTTAAAGAACTTTTATGGTTTGTTAAAGGATCAACATCAAATACAGAACTTAATGAAAAAAATGTTCATATTTGGGATCAAAATGCTTCTAAAGAGTTTCTTGAATCAAGAGGTTTAAAATATGAAGAAAATGATTTAGGACCTGTATACGGATTCCAATGGAGACATTTCGGTGCAGAATATATTAATAAAGATTGTTCTTATAATAAATTAGGAATTGATCAACTCCAAAATGTAATAGATTTAATTAAAAATGATCCAACTAGTAGGAGAATAATCTTATCGGCATGGAATCCTATTGATTTGGATAAAATGGCACTACCACCATGTCACGTAATGATACAATTTTCTATTGATAAAGAGTTTCTTGATGCCCAAATGTATCAGAGATCAGGCGATATGTTTTTAGGAGTACCATTTAATATAGCAAGTTATTCTTTATTAATGCATATTATAGGTTCAATTACAGGATATACACCAAGGTATTTTCATCATGTATTAGGTGATGCTCATATTTATATGAATCACATAGATGCTATTGGCGAACAAACATTTAGAATTCCTAATGATTTTCCTAAATTATCATTAACAAAACCAATTACAGATATTAATGATATTGATGAAAATATATTTAAATTAGAAAATTATAATCATTATCCGACAATTAAGGCAGAAATGATTGCTTAAAATATTTTTGTTCTTATATTTTATAAATTATTTCAGTTATGATTATTATATAATATATAATATACAATATGTCTAATAGTAAAACTAAAAAAAATTATAAAAAGCAAAATCTTAATGATTATGGTTGTCAAATACTAAAACAAGTAAGAATATACAGGCATGGTCAAGCAGAACATAATTTAGAAGATCCTAAGGGTAAAATATTACCTAATGGAAAACGTGCCAGTAAAAGTTTTATTAAAGATTCATTATTAACAGATAATGGTAAAAAAGATGCTGAATCTATTGACTTAAATTGGTTGAAAAATTCTAAATCTAAAATTGTTTTTGTTTCTCCATTAAAAAGAACATTACAAACAGCAACTATTGCAGTTGAAGCAAATAAAATAAATTCAAAAATTCTATCATATGAAAATTTAAGAGAAGTAAATAATCATCACAAATGTAATCATCGTGATTCAATAAAAAATACCGAACAAATGTTTACAAATGTTGATTTTTCTCTTATAAAAAACCATAAAGGTCCAAAATCTGGTTTAGAAATAAGAAAAGATTTTAGAGAGGTAATTATGTTATTACGTAAAAGATCAAAAAAAATATTAGATTTCCTTACAGAAAGAAATGAAACTCATATTGCAATATTTAGTCATGGAAGATTAATGGCCAGTTTATTAACTGAACTAATGGATATTAATAAAGATTATACAATTGATCCTCCTGGAAATGGTGAATATATATTATTATTATTATGTAAAGATAAAACAACTAAAAAAATTTATTGGACAATTGATACTAAAACAATGAAAAATGATAAAAATGGAAGAGGTGGTTCTTCTGAACTAAAAATATCAAAAATATTACCTAATTATGATTCTTAATTAATTTTTAAATTTATACTATTTTATATAATATATAATAAATGTCATGGCCTACCTGTCAAAAATCAAAAAAAATTGTAAGAATAGTTGAAGAATGTGAAAGAACTATATTTGGTGAAGAAAATCAAACATGGTCTCCTAGAACTGATTTATCACATTTAATTTTGGTAAAAAGAATTGATAAAATTTTAGAAGAAATTGGTCATAAAGAGAATATCAATAAAAAAAAAATTTATGAAAAAACAAGAATAATTGCTCACAACTTAGGTGTTAGTTTTTGGGATGAATCTGAATCTGATACTGATTCTGAAAAAGGAGATGATGAACATCATGAAGATGAACAGTATTAAAGATAAAGTCCTTTATAAACCTTAACTACATGAGGAGGTAAATATAACATTTTTTCTTCATCTGTTGAAAATATACCATCCTTAAAATACCTTACTTGATTATAAGTTAAAGCAGCAAGATCTTCAGGTGTAATCTCTATATGATCTATCATGTTACCTTCACAATCAGCACCAGGATAACCACCAAGGCAAGGTTTACCTTTAAACATCCAATTATTTTCTTCAGCGCAATTAATACATGGCATTATAACATTTTCTTCTTTTAGTTTACCGGTATAACAACAATTTCCACATATCATTGTGCCTTTTAATTCATTTTCTTCTTCATCATCTGAAACGGGAAGAAGAAGGTCATCATGAATATGATAATCAATTCTAAAATTATCCAGAAATTCTACTAGTTCTTTTTTAGTAGTTCCTTTAAACCCAGACTTCCCCTGGAAGTTTGGGAAATAACAATTTAATTTATTAATAAGTGCTATATTTTTATAAACTCTTTTATCACCCCAACCTTTAATTTCTCCCCAATAATCATGTTCTTTCATAGTTTTAAGAATATATAATTCTTTTTCTTTTTCATCGATAGGTAGAGTTTCGTCTTGAATAAATAGTCCCATAAACTTTTCATAAACTTCATAGGTGAGATTATGTTGAAGGAGAAGTAGTTGTTCTTTTGATAAACAATCCATTATTTAAAGTATTTTTTAATATCATTAGTTTTAAAATCAAATTTTTTAAGAGCATTTGTAGCAAGTTCATCAGCAATAGAGTTACCTATTGAATCTTCATCTTGGAAACCAGTATGTGCCTTAATATAAACTAAATTAATATTATTATGTTCATTAACTGCAGAATAAACTTTATAAAGTTCTGTAATTAATTCACTATTCTTTTTCTTATGGACGATATTTTGTTTGACCCAACTAGGATACCATTTTTCAATAGTATTTTTAGAATACATTGAATCAGTATAAAGATTTACTTGGGATAAGATTTTATGTTCTCTAATAATTTCTAATGCTTCTTTAATGGCCGTTAATTCGGCAACATTATTGGATGATTTTGAAACATTTAAGAATTTACTTACATCAGGAATTTGTTTAAAATTAGTTTCAGGAAAATGGATACCGATAGAGCATTTAGCATTTGATTTACCATTATTAGTACATGCTCCATCTGTATAAACTTTAAAGATAGAATTATTCATAGATACTTTAATAGTAAATATAGTTTTATTTCTTATTATTAAAGTATTCATTTATTTAAATAATTAAATTTTATTCAAATTTTATTTTTATTAGGTTCTATTGCGTCAATAAATTCTTCAATATCGTTATCTCTATTATCTTCGTCATTAGATTCATTAATTTTTTCCAATTCAGTAATATTAATTTTTACATTAGGAGATGCCGTTTCTAAATCTAAAGATCTTCTAGGAGAATCTAATTCAGTTGATTTAGATGTTTCTTTAATACCTTGTAAAGGTTCTGATTTACTTATTTTTCCTGAATTCCTTTTCCATGATCTTGCTGTTTTAAGATGATCTTTTCTTTTTTCTAATAATTTAGATCCAGCATTTGCCACCATTAATTCAACTTTTTCTTCATGAGTAGGTTTATAAATTTTACATTTATGTAATCCATTACAGATTTCAGGTTTTATAACATCTATTTCTTTAAATCTTTTATTGAATTCTTTTATAATAGAGTCATCAACAGAAGGTGCTTGTTCAATTAATCTGTCAAATTCAGCACGACATATTTTAAGAAAATCACCAGCATGTTTTCTTCTTTTTGTGTCTAATGCTAATTCAACAGTAATATTTCTTGAAAATTTACTCCATGATACACTTATTGATCTATGAGATTCCATTAATTCTGCATATCTTAAGAAATTTTGAAGAGTTGAAAGAATACCAGCAAAAATATTCACACCACCAACTATACCCATTGCCAATTTTTTTTGTTCTTCTGGAACAAATGAGTCCATAGCAAAATTTGCTGTACCGGTTAAAGTAGATAAAATAATAACAGGAATAGTAAAGGAATAATTTCTTATACGATAATATTTTTCAGATTTATTATGTAACCATCTATAGCAAGCAGCTTTTTCAGCCCATTCAGCAAGTAATTCTTCTTGTTCTAATGTCCATTCTTTGTGTTCTAATCCATTATCTTCTTTTTTTCTTTCTGGGTTTTTATTCATTTAATAATAATAAATAAAAAAAATTTTATATTAAATAATAATATATGGAGAAATATATTTTACCAATAATATTAAGTTTATTCGTAATTTATTTATTTTGTTTTAGGAAAAAAGATTTAATTGAAGGAGTCTTTGGCGCGGGCGAGGGGGAGGAGGAGGAGGAGGAGGAGGAGGAGAGGGAGCTGGCGCGAG
>CERI01051665.1_pt1 | contig 11351 bp, 8 predicted proteins | sample 350261 | NCBI WGS metagenome assembly CERI01 (sample SAMEA2620979, study PRJEB7988) | marine metagenome | isolation source: saline water (ENVO:00002010), including
TGAGTTGGGTTCAGAACGTCGTGAGACAGTTCGGTCCCTATCTGCCGTAGGTGTTTGGAAAATTGAGAGGAGCTGACCCTAGTACGAGAGGACCGGGTTGGACGTACCAATGGTGTTCCAGTTGTTCCGCCAGGAGCATCGCTGGGTAGCTAAGTACGGACGGGATAACCGCTGAAAGCATCTAAGCGGGAAGCCTCCCTCAAAACTAGTTTTCCCCATTAGGGTCGTGGTAGACTACCACGTTGATAGGCTGGGTGTGTAAGCATAGCAATATGTTAAGCTAACCAGTACTAATAACCCGATTGACTTTGTATGCATGATTTACATGCAGTATAAAATTAATTATTATATGTAAACTCACTTTCAAAAACTTTAGTTTTTGTAATACAAGTGAATCAAAATTTCATAAAATTTTGATTGAGTCTTATCAACTATTATCTTAAAGTTTTTTTAAATAATAGTTGATATTATACCTCAATATTCATTATATTGTGTCAATTATCGCGATGATCCTATTTTATGATGGGTAATATTTTTTGGCTTGATGATCATAGCGTCATGGAACCACTCGATACATTCCGAACTCGCAAGTGAAACTTGAGTTGCGCCGATGGTACTTGGTTTTTTAGCCTGGGAGAGTAGGTTATCATCAAGCTTATAAATATTATCCATCTATCTTTCCTTTAAAATATATCATTAGTCCTTTTCTACCTCCAAAAAATACTGCATATTAAGAACTTATGGATATAGGCGTGGTTCAAATATATAATAAGTAATTAAATATTATTTCAGTTCTAGGATTAAAACTGTACAATAATTACTAAGGTGACTTTAATATAACACAAAGCTTTCTATTTAAAATCCTATGACATTATTTATTATATTAATTTGAATAATTTTTTATTTACATCCTAATTGTCAAATATTTATTGAAAAATATAAGTGTAAAACTATTTTCTTCTTGATATATATATACATAATAATTATTACATTAAACTAATCAATATTATCTACGCATTCAATATATTGCGTATATTATAATCCAGACAACAAGAATCCTTTAAATTGTTTTAAAATTATAGATAAGATATTAGCATGTCATAACAAACAGTTAACTATTTTATATATCATTTTTCTATTTTTTTTACAAATTGGAGTTATAAAAAATTTTTAGTTGTGCAATACTATATAAATATAAGAATTACTTGTTTGGTTTTATTATATTTAATTTATTTTTTAGTAAAAACTATTATACTATAATATATTGCAATATAATTAGATTATTTAGTAATATTATAAAGTTATAAGTTTAATTTTAGATACAGCAACTAGTTATATATTTGATGTTAGTTATTTATATTTAAAATTTATGATAATAGTAACCTCTCTAGCTCCTCAATATTTTTCTGATTAATTTTTTTTTGTCCAAACCACAATTCAAAACCTACTAGGCCTTGAAAGATTAACATACCAATACCAGTGACAGTTCGTAAATTAAGATATTTTGCTTGCTGTAAAAGAGGAGTGATCAGTGGTTTATAAACAATATCCGAAATTATAGCTGTTTTGGGTAAATGTTTGAGATTAATATCTAAAATAGGATTATTTACCATACCAAGACATGTAGAATTAATTAATAAATCACAATTTTGTAGGTTATTATTAATTTCAGACAATGATTTTGTTGCTAGGGCAATTTTTGGGTTAATTTTTGTTAAAACTTTTGTTAAATTCTCAGCTTTTTCAACACTTCTGTTAAAAATGGTAATTTTTCTGATATCTTTATTAATTAAAGCATAAGAAATAGCTTTAGCAGAACCTCCGGCGCCAATTAGAGCTATTTCCTTATTTTTAAAGTTAAAATCTGGATAAGTATTTTGTATATTTTTAATAAAACCAATACTATCAGAATTATGACCAAATATTTTACCGTCTTGCATAATTAAAATAGTATTTACAGCGCCAATTTCTTTTGCTGAGTTACTTAATTTGTCACAAATTTTTAAGGCATTTTCTTTAAAAGGAATAGTAATATTAAAACCCCTAAAGCCAATTTTTATTAAATCTCTAAGTATCTGTTCAAAATTATTCTCCTCAACTTTTAAAGAAGTGTAAAAACCATTAATTGCATAATTTTGTAGCAAGAAATTATGCATTTTAGGTGATAGAGATTGTGAGATTGGATTGCCAATTACCGCAATTTGTGCTAATTGAGTCATTACTATTTTTTCACTTGAAAATTACTTCCATATAAACCAATATTATAGTAACTCCTCAAAAATTTCAATTTTTAGTTTTTTAGAAGTTACTATAATTTAATAATCAAAAATTAAAATTAATTTATTAAAATGTCAAATATTGGAGAAATAACCCAAATTATCTCAGCTGTTGTTGATGTTGAATTTAAAAATGGTAAATTGCCAGCAATTTTAAATGCTCTTGAATGTGAAAATGATGGCAAAAAACTAGTTCTTGAAACTGCTTTACATTTAGGTGAAAATACTGTTCGTTGCATCGCAATGGACTCAACTGATGGCTTGCAAAGAGGTGTTAAAGTTTTGGATACTAAGCAGGCAATTGCTGTTCCTGTTGGAAAAAAAACTCTTGGTAGAATTATGAATGTTACTGGCGATCCGATTGATGAAAGAGGACCTATTAATGCAGAACAAACTGCGCCAATTCATAATGATGCACCAACTTTAGAAGATCAAGCAACTGAAACAGAAATTCTAGTTACCGGTATTAAAGTTGTAGATCTTTTAGCTCCTTATGCCAAGGGTGGTAAAATTGGTTTATTTGGCGGTGCTGGTGTTGGTAAAACAGTTTTAATTATGGAGTTAATCAATAATGTTGCCAAAGCACATGATGGTTATTCAGTATTTGCAGGTGTTGGAGAAAGAACAAGAGAGGGTAATGATCTTTATCACGAAATGATTGATTCTAAGGTTATTGATCTTGAAAATCAGGAAAACTCAAAAGTTTCATTAGTTTATGGTCAGATGAATGAACCGCCAGGGGCTAGGGCTAGGGTTGCTCTGTCTGGCTTAACGCAAGCTGAGTATTTTAGAGACAATGAAGGTAAGGATGTATTATTTTTTGTTGATAATGTCTTTAGATTTACACAGGCTGGGTCTGAAATTTCAACACTTTTAGGTAGAATGCCTTCCGCTGTAGGTTATCAACCAACTCTTGCAACCGATATGGGTATTATGCAGGAGAGAATCACTTCAACTAAAAAAGGTTCAATTACTTCAGTTCAGGCAATTTATGTTCCTGCGGATGATTTAACTGATCCAGCTCCAGCAACTTCATTTACTCACCTTGATGCAACTACAGTATTATCACGTCAAATTGCTGAAATGGGTATTTATCCAGCAGTGGATCCGCTAGATTCAACTTCAAGAATTCTAGATCCAATAATTGTTGGCGATGATCATTATCAGGTTGCTAGAGAAGTACAAAAAATCCTTCAAACCTACAAATCTTTACAAGATATTATTGCAATTCTTGGTATGGATGAACTTTCTGAAGAAGATAAATTAACAGTTGCTAGAGCAAGAAAAATACAAAAATTCTTATCACAACCATTCCATGTAGCTGAAGTTTTCACTGGTAGCCCCGGTAAGCTAGTTTCTTTGGAAGATACAATTTCTGGTTTTAAAAAGATTTGTTCTGGAGAGTTAGACGATCTGCCTGAATCTGCTTTTTATATGGTTGGCTCAATTGATGAAGCAATTGAGAAGGCTAAAAATTTATAAAATACGCTAGAAGGTAAAAGAAGTGGTCAATTAGAACAAATTCTAAAGGTTTTGCAGGAAAATCTTATGATCACCCTAAAAAAAGTGATGATTTAGTGCGGACATCTTCAGATAGAGATATAAATTGTGATCTTAAACACCCATTACCAAGGAGAATAATTTGCAATATTGAATCAGATAAAAATTCTTCAGGTGCAAGTTAAACCGCAAGATAATATATGATTATGAATAATTTAGAAATTAAAATAGTAGCCCCACAGGGGATCTTATATGAAGGTCATAATTATATGGCTATAATACCCACAATTTCAGGAGAAATTGGTGTTATGGCTAATCACGAATCTTTGGCCACTTCTCTTACTAAAGGTAAAATTAAAATTCTTGATCAATCAGAAAAAATTATTGAGTCGATTGAGGTCAAGGATGGTTTTGTTGAAATTAAGGATCGTAATTTATTGATCTTAACCGATTAGCTTTACAATATTGTATTATTGGTTATAAATAAGAATCCATATGTTGCTATTTTCCATTATGGTAATTATCATTTATAGCGCTATTAAACAAATTACTTAAAATTGCTAAAATCCCTTTTTATTCAAAATATTGTTTTAATCGACAAAATTAACATAGATTTTGATGGGAGTTTTTGCGTTCTAACCGGAGAAACCGGCTCTGGTAAGTCAATTATTCTTGGTGCTCTTGGTCTGGCTATTGGTTATAGATCTAACATTAGACTTTTAAAAAAAAATCAAAGTCAGGCTTCAGTAATTGCTATTTTTGACATCACTAATAATATAAATTGTCAGAAATTTTTAGAAGAAAATGATCTTTTAGACCCTGACGACCCCAATAATGTTATTTTAAAAAGAATTCTTAAAGAAAATGCTTCCAGTAAAGCTTTTATTAATGACACTCCCATTAGTAATAATCTTTTGTCTCAAATTGGTAAGTTGCTTGTGGAAATTCATGGTCAAAATGATCAAAGTTCTCTTTTAAATAGTAATTTTCATAGGCAAATTATTGATGATTATGCTAAGAATGAACAAATCTTGTCTAAAATTGCTATAAATTACGATCAATTAAAGTCAGTTCGATTGAGCATAGGGAAGCTTTATCAAAATCAGGAAAAAAACCGTGAAGAAAAGGAGTATTTAGAACATGTTATTGTTGAATTAGAAAGGTCTGCTATTGAAATAGGAGAAGAAGATATATTAGTAGATAAAAAAAATATTTTACAAAACAAAGAAAAAATTTCTGAGTTAATTAATGACTTATCCTTAGAAATTACCAATGCTAATAGCAATTTATTTATTGCACAGAAAAAATTATCTCGAAAAATGGAGATGTTAGATAGTTTTATCGCAGAAGAAAATCTTGTACAGGAGTTAGATCAAAATATTGAAGAATCTATTATCAAAAGTGATTTGGCTAAGGAGAATATTAATGAAATTTCTAAAATTATCAATCAAGATAATGAGTCTTTGGAAGAAATTGAAGAGAGATTGTTTTTGATTAGAGGGTTGGCGCGTAAATTAAATAAAAAACCTGATGAATTACCGAAATATTTAGCAGAAATTAGAATTTCAGTAGAAAATTTAGGAAATATTAAGGTTGATTTGGATAATTTAGAGCTGGAAGAAAGAAGATTGTCAATAGAATTTTTAGATATCGCTAAAAATTTACAAGAAAAAAGGAAATTAGCAGCTAAAAAACTAAGCGCTACGATAGAAGGAGAATTAAAAGATTTACAGATGAATTCAGTTGAATTTTTAGTAAATTTTGAAGAATTATCAGAAGATAAATATAACAAATTTGGCATTGATAAAGTAAAATTTTTAGCTAAAATCAACAAAAATGTTGATTTTGATGAAATTAGTAAAATTGCTTCTGGTGGTGAGCTTTCTCGTTTTATGTTAGCTATAAAAAAATCTTTGATGGAGGTTAAGTCAATTCCAACAATTATTTTTGATGAGATTGATTCTGGAGTAGGGGGATTGGTTGCTGCTAGGATTGGTAAAAAAATGAGTGATTTGGGGCAAAAATCTCAAATTATTGCTATTACACATCATGCTCAGGTGGCAGCTAAGTCCGATTTCCATTTAATGATTTCTAAAGACGATTCTGCAACTGAGAGCAAAACTTTAGTTAGAACTCTAAATGATCGAGAATCAGAAAATGAGATTGCTAGAATGCTTTCTGGTGAGGAAGTAACCAATGAAGCCATTGAGGCAGCTAGGAAATTAAAAGGATAATTTAATTATTAATTATGACAGAGGAAATTAAAAAACATGTAATTGCAATTTTGGTTGATAATGAATTTGGTGCCCTGGCAAGAATTGTTGATTTATTTTCTGGTAGAGGTTATAATATAGAATCTTTAAATGTTGCACCAATTACAGAAGATAAAAAATTATCAAGAATTACTATTACAACTTATGGTACTCGTAAAACAGTTGATTTAATTTGTAAATTATTAAATAGAATCATTCCCGTTCATCATGCAATTGAGTTAACTATTGAGGATGGCTATGTAGAAAGAGAATTGGCTTTGGTAAAAATTATTGGTAATGAAGAAAAGAGAAATAAGGCTCTAGAAATTCTTGATAAGTATCGTACCCACCTGATTGACTTAACTGATAATGCTGCAATTTTTGAAATCATTGGTACTTCAGAAGCAATTGATGGCATTATTACTAAAATTTCCCACTTAGGAATTGATGGAGTTTCTAGAACAGGAGTTGCTGCTGGTTTTAAAGGTGGTAAGAAGCTAGGAAACTAGGAAACTAGGTAGTTAAATTAGAATGATTCTAAAATTATCTATTATGCCGATTATAATTAAAAAACTCTTACATTTTTTGTTACTAGGGACAAGACAAAATATTGTTATATTTATTTATTAATAGGCTTAAATTTTACAAGTAAAACCGGTAATAATAAAAAGTCAGCAAGTAGGGCAAAAATCATCGAAAGAGTGGTTAAAATTCCAAAATAAATTGTTGGTACAAAATTAGAAAAAACCAAAATAAAAAATCCAAAACCAATAATAGCAGTAGTATAATACATAGCTTTACCGATAGTGTTGTGGGCTCTTATCACTGCCTCAATATAATCCCCACCCTTTTTTAATTCTTCATCAAAGCGATGAATATAATGAATTGTGTCATCAACAGCGATACCAATAGCAATAGCAGCAATGGTAATAGTCATAATATCAAGTGGAATATTAGACCAACCCATAATTCCAAGAATAAATATAGCTACAATAATATTTGGAATAATTGCTAAAATAGAAAGTTTGATATTTCTAAATAAAATTAGGAACATGGTTAAAATTACCAAAAACACAAAGGATAAAGTTTGGATTTGGCTTTCAAAAAGGCTCTGTAAAATGTTATTATATAAAACCAACATGCCATTAAGATGTATTCTATCTGGTTCTAAATCAAATTTAGTGCCTAAATCTTCTCTAATTTGAGAAATTAACTCATTCCTTTTAAGATTTTCACTTGTTTCTCTAATTCTAACATTAAAGTGCAATTGGTTAGCATCATCAGAAAGATAGGGGTAAAATAAAATATTTTGAATATCTTTAGATGTTTTAGTGCAAGCCAATGTTAGGATAAAATTATCCAAATCAGAACCACTATTAAGTGATTTAAACATTGAAAATGAGCTAGAAAGTGACATTATTTTGCCAGTTTCAGGTAAACTATCTAGATAATTATGAATATCATCAATTAATTTAATATTATTAGCGCTATACCAGTAGCCATTAGAAAACGGGCATAATTCTTCCTCAAAATCTTCTTCTGAAAAGAAATCTTCAAATTCATCCTCATATTCTTCTTCCTGCAGCATTTTTGGAGCATCAATTACAATATTAAGAGGTGTTGTACCCCCCATCTTATTGTCAATTACTCTCATTCCTTTATTAATTTCTGTTGATTCCTTATAATAATTAATAAAGCTATTTTCTACTGTTAATTGCAAAATACCAATAATTGCTACAAATGATAAAATAGCGAAGATTTTGATAATTAATTTTGATTTTTTATGCACCAAATCACAAAAAAAACTAATTGATTTGGTTAAAAAGATATATTCTTTATTTTGAGAAATAATTTTATTATCATTAACAAGTAATAAATTTGGTAATAAAATAAAGGTAAAAAGATAAGCAATTACAATACCAAGACCCATCATTTGTCCAAAATCAATTACGGGAGTAATATCACTAATAACCAAAGAACCAAAAGCTACAATAGTGGTAATAGAGGTATAAAAACATGGGATAGACATTTTTTTTACTGATAATAATATCAGCTCTTTTTGAGATAAATTTTTATTTTCAGCAGATATTTCTCGATAACGAACCATCAAATGAATATTCATCGAAAGGGTGATGATAAATAATAAAGAAATAAAATTAGAAGAAACCAAAGTAACTGGCCAATTAATCATTCCTAAAAATCCTAGCATGGTAATAATAACCGAAATACAAACAAGGAGGGGTGCAATAACCCACTTTAATGATTTAAAAATGACTAAAAGTGTTAAAATGGTAAAAAATAAGATTAAAAGACCAAATATTTTGATATCGCTATTAATAAATGCAATGGAGTCAGCAATAATCATAGGTACACCACCAATATAAATATCATACTTGTCTTGATAATTTGCTAATATTTGCCTAATCATAGCAATATTTTGGGCTTGCTTTTCAAGGGAATTGTAATGATATTTACTAAAATTTTCTTCAATTTTATTTAGTTTTCCCTGATCAAAGAGACGTCCGTCATTTTTTAATTTTCGTAAGGAATTTCTTTTTTCTAATAAATTATGATATGTTTCGTCTCTTTGAAATTTAACTAAGATGGTTGAAATTTTACCTTCCAAATCAACTAGATTCTCTGAATATAGCTCGCTTGATATTAATTCCTTTTTGGCCAGAGTTTTATCAGTTGTGGGGTCAGAAATTGTTCTAATGCCGGAAGGTAAATCTTCAAAAGAAATTTTAGGAGAATTAATAAGGGGAGCATCCAAAATTGTTACCACATTATTAATATCATTAATTGCCAGTAATTTTCTTTTGATTTCTTTAAGATCAGCAAGGCTATTTTCAGAAAATAAATTATCACTAACTGGGCTATAAGTAACTACTAAAAATTCATCTGAGCCAAATTCCTTGGTAATTTGACGATAATAATCAATATCCTTGTCATTTTCTAAATTTAAAGAATCCGAAGAAGCATCTAGCCTAAATTGCAGTGAATGGTAGGAAAAAAAGCCAATTAAACTGATAAAAATCAGAAAAATTAGACTTTGATTATTTAAGAATAATTTTTGATATAACTTGCTAAACATTTTGAATTAATTATCGATCTGATCAATATAATTACTAATTACATCTAGGCCAAATTGCCAAAATTCCTTATGACTAGCATCCAAACCAAAAGGAGCTAATAATTCCTTATGATGCAAAGTGCCACCAGCTTTGAGCATTGCTAGATATTTTTCTTCAAAATTATCTAAGCCATTTTTGTAAGCTCCGTAAAGTGAATTAACCAAACAGTCGCCAAAGGCATAGGAATAAACATAAAAGGGTGAATGAATAAAATGTGGAATATAAGACCAGTAATATTTATATTCATCATCAAAAGTAAAAATACCACCAAGTGATTCCTTTTGTACTTCCATCCAAAATTGACATAATCTTTCAGTAGAAATTTCTCCCTTTTTCCTTTCATCATGAACTTTTCTTTCAAATTCTAAAAAGGAGATTTGGCGAATAACAGTATTAATCATATCCTCAACTTTAGAGGCAATGATTATTTTTTTACGCTCCTGATTTTGTTCTCTTTTAAGAATTTCTTGGAAAGTTAATTGTTCGCCAAAAACCGAGGCAGTCTCAGCCAAAGTAAGTGGAGTTCCTGACATAAAGTAACCTTTTTTGGAAGCTAAAATTTGATGCACACCATGACCTAGTTCATGAGCCAAAGTCATAATATCACGCACTTTACCTTGATAATTTAAAAGTAAATAAGGATGAACTGATGGGATTGTTGGGTGGGCAAAAGCGCCAGAATCCTTACCATCTCGCACGCCAACATCGATCCAATTATTATCAAAAAACCTTTGACCAATTTTTGCCAATTCAGGAGAAAAATTATTATAAGCATCAAGGACTATCTTTTTGGCATCTTCCCAAGAAGTAAGATTTTCATCCAAAGAAAGTGGCGCGTTACGATCAGAATAATGCATTTTATTTAAACCAAGCAATCTTGCCTTAATTTTATAATAACGATGTGAAATATTGGCATAATTTTCTTTCACTACAGTCACTAAATTATCGACAATTTCATCCTCAATAAAATTACTGAGATTACGAGAAGAAATAGGGAGGTTAAAATCACGAAGATTATCATTAATATCCTTATCCTTGGCTAAAATATTGGTAATATAAGATAAAAGTCTGATATTGCTACCTAGAGTTTTGCCAATAATTTTGGCAGCTTTCTTACGAGTTGTAGATTCTTTGGAGCTAAGTAAATTGAAAATTTCCGAAGCATTTAATTCCTTTTTATCATAAGAAAATTTTATATTATTAATAGTTTCATCAAAAAGACGACTCCAAGCGCTAGCGCCAGTTGAGCTTTTTTCTAAGAGGATTTTTTCAATATCTTCTGGTAACTGGTGTTTTTTAAAAACCCTAATATCTCTTAAGTAAGGTTGATATTGTTGTAGATTTTTTGATGAATTATAAAGTTTTTCTAGATTTTTTTCCTCTATCTCGTTAATTTCTAGTTCAAAAAAGACTAAATCTTTAGAAATTTCACAAATTTTTTCAGAAGAATTTTGATAAAAGGAGGTAACATTCTCATCCATCATATTGGATGCATAGTTTAAATAGGCAAAGCTGGATATTTTACCAAATTTTTCAGCAATTTCTTCATTTTTTTTAATGGCTTTGTGCAAATCATCACCGGATAATTTGGTAACTCTTCCCTTGTAATTTTTGGCAAATTCTGTTACTTTTTGTGTTAAACTTTTAAAATCTAACTCAATATTTTTATCAGAAATGTTTTGATAAAAATCAGTTAAATCCCATTTTGGTAAATTTTTTAGGTTCATATTTTAATTATTGATGATTCATATTTTAAAATATATATAAAAACATTCAAATCAAGAAATATAAAAAATTATTTGCGTTAAGTTGAAAATAATGGTAAAATTTAATATTGTTAAGTAATAATCAATTAATTTTAGAATATAATGGTAAATTTAGTATTAAAAGATGATGAATCTAAGTGTAAATTTGTTGAAACATTGTATAATTATTTTTGTGATAATGAACAACAATATAAAAAATTTCAAACAAATCTAGGCAATCTAAGTGAAAATTTATCTGAAAAGGAAAGAGAAAATGAACTTAACCAAATAGATAAAAATAATCAAATACATATAACCAATATTATGTCTTTTTTTCTGCCTAATTCTGCGAATAAATCAACAACTTCTTTTTCACCAACATTACAATATGATCAACATTTGGCAGAATCTGTAATTGCAATATACGAGCATCTAGAAGATGAA
>CERI01045489.1_pt1 | contig 11345 bp, 16 predicted proteins | sample 350261 | NCBI WGS metagenome assembly CERI01 (sample SAMEA2620979, study PRJEB7988) | marine metagenome | isolation source: saline water (ENVO:00002010), including
GCGAAGTATGTTGCTAAATTTGAGGAACTTACTAGACCGCCACCCCTGCGCCGTTCGGCACGGTTGCGCCGTTCGGCACGGTTGCGAGGATATTAATGTTTGTCCATGAAGAATACATATTCGTCTAATGAACCTAATGATGGTGTTGGTGTTGGTATCGGGGTGTCATACCCTCGCTGATTTGTAATAGTGGAATTTGTCTCAGTATTAATTTTTTGTTTTAGTTTCACACGTTCATTATTTAGATCGATAATTCGTTTAGTATTTGCAATGAATGTATTGTTGTAAACTCCCCTGGAATGTAATTGACGATTGATGTCCCTGAATTCCCATATACCTTGATTTACATTCTTCAATTCATCTCTATATGAGCTTTTCATTTCATATGGTGTGATAAGGTCATATTCCTTTTTAAATTCCTTTAGTGAAACTGTTCCACTTAAATTTTCCATTTTTAGTTCTAGGATTGTAATCTTATCGATAAGATCTGCATTTGAGATTTCTATTTTCATTATATGTCATGCAATTAAATCTCTAACTTAAACACAAGCCTCTCGTTTTAGATAATGTTCAAGAACGTGTTTGAACTTTTTGTTAAAGTGGATAAACCTCTATTAGGACGCTGGTCTCTAAAATCTTGTAATGAAATTTCAACATCCATTAATTCTATCTATCAAAACAGAGATCATTGTGGTGATACGATATGTAAAACACCGAAAAAGGCTTCAGAGTATCATGATTTAAAAAGTCACAGCAATCGTATAAACATAAAGGATATAAACGAGAGCTAATCATGTACGATATTTATACAGATGGGAGTTGTATCGGGAATCCTGGACCAGGTGGTTGGGGTGTTATCAGTGATCTGTTTACTATGACAGGTCACGAACCGTATACTACTAATAATATAATGGAAATGAAAGCTGTTGTAGAAGCCTTACGACGCTGTAAGAAAGATGGCCATCATTTTGTTCGTATTCATACAGATAGTACATATGTGAAGAATGGAATTACTCAATGGATATATAAATGGAAATTAAATGGTTGGAAAACTGTGTCGGGTTCTGATGTGAAAAATAAAGATATGTGGATGGATATAGATGTACTTGGCCGAGAATTAAGACTTGTGGAGTGGGTGTGGGTAAAAGCACATAACGGAAATCCAAAAAATGAAGAAGTTGATAAATTGGCCAGGGCATCTGCCACAGCTATAATAAAATATATGTAATATATATATTATGACTTCAGAACGTATTTTATTATTTCTCATATTGTCAATGATAATCGTAATATGTCTTTTCTTACGTTCAAGTGAATCTTATGAAGCGCGTGAAGGGGTGTCAGCCTCGATACTCACACGGATGAAGAATGAAGATGGAAGTGATTATGACAGTCTGGAATCGCATTTTCATGCTCAACTACAACCAGATGATACATGGGAAATTTCTGATGTTGATGACGGTGTTCTTACAGCTGGTGAGATTTCATTCTTGAATACTGTGTATGATAAGAGTGATAGAGTGAAAATAAAAGAATATATAAGTGGAGAAAAAACATATCCGAGTCTCGATATCATTAAGAATCTTATCACGACTCCGTTGGACGAAGTTAAAGCCCTTTACTTTCGTACTAGGAATGAGGTGAGGAACTATCCAGAACAATTGGCCGCTAGTGAAGCGAACCATAGAACATATGTTTCAACTGTCAGAGATACAATCGACGAATTGGATGTAGAGGCGATGTCTTTACAGGGTGAGTTAGAAGCTCTTAAAAGTGAACGTCAATCACAAAGAGCACAAGGAGGTAATAGTTTTATCACACATATGGCCGATGAACTAAAACCACCACCACCACCACCGCCACCACCGCCAGAGGTTAAAGAATTCAGCACACCAATGTACCCCCCTAAAGGAGGCAGAAAAGGCTACCGAGTGGGGGAATTAACTGCCTTTGATGTGGACTGTGAGAATGGCGAACTTACGGGATTCGAATTTAATCTAGATGGATTCTCGGGAAAATATGATTATACTTGTAATAATAATGAAAGCTCCCCGGGAGTTGCTAAAAATACTGATTTCAAATATGCGGGAGGTAGTACTGGTAATATCACAGCTCTAAGCAATCATACCGTTGATTGTGAGAATAAGGCAATTTCACAATTTAAACTCAATACTGCGCCTGGTAGTGGGTGGTGGGAGCCCAAGGATTTCAAGTATGATTATAAGTGTAGTAGTCGAGAGACATCGGGTAGATGCCGTGAAGACATAATGACTCCGGGATATTCTTGGTCGCATACTGGGAGATGGAACGGTGTGTCGGGTGTTCATCCAAAATGTAATGACAATGAAGTACTAACTAAATTCAAATATGTATATGACGGACAGGGTAATAATATGTACCAATATACATGCTGTGAGGTCACTAATTAATGATCGCCACCACCAGGAGTTACAAGGGTTCAATTATTGGAATGATAAAACGTTTATTTTTTTTATATGTATATTATAAATGGCAGCGCAACCGAATGCTCCTCTTCATGCAGCAATTATGACACATCTGTTTAATAAAGATGGGAACAAAATGAATAGTATGTTATCTCACTTCAAAGCTCAATATGACGAGGATAGTGGATGGGCAGTCGAAGACGCAGATATTACGAAAGGGAGTGGTTCTGGTGATGACCAGATCATGTTTAACATGGATGATGTTGCATTCATGAAAAAATATTACCAGACTGAAAAGGGTAAGGAACTGATTAGATTATTTTTAGAAAATAAAGAAGGATTCCCATCTGCGAGAGATATCGAAACTGTCGAAAGTAATCTACGCGCAGTTGCAAAAATAGAAGCTCAAAAAGCATCTGAAAAAGCGCGCGTGGAATTAAGAGTTAGTGAAATGGCAAATGAAAAAACCCGCTTGGATCAGGAATTACTTGCAGCTAGAAATAACACGACAAATATAAAAAATGAAATAGCACAATTGAGGGAAGAAATAGCTGGTAATGTTACACTTGAAGGCGCGTCCATGGCTACACGGTTTCAGAATTTTTTAAACAATAGCGATATGTATTAGTGATATAACATTATCTTTTCTCGGTATATTACAGGATGGGTGATGTATCTCATGAGTCGACTTCATGTACATGGTGCGAAAAACAGGAGCGATTATTGATTAAATGGGCAGAAAAGGCTGCGGGGTATAGATGGTTACACAACCATTCCAGACTGTATTATAAACGTAATAATGATTGGCTTGCTTATCCATCTATAATAATAGCATCTATAACGGGTGTAGGTGGTTTTGCTGTATTAAATCCAAGTGGTAATACGAATATCAGTTCAGATACTCAAACGCGGATAATAGTCGTGCAATATTTTTTCGCATTTCTAAATGTGATGGGAGGTATATTAACAAGTATATCGAAGTTTAGTCAGAGTTTAACTTTGTCAGAGTCGCATTCATCCATGTGTATTCAATGGTCTAAATTTTACAGAAATGTTGATATGGAACTTTCATTAGATGTAAAACACAGGGCCAATGTTGTTGATTTTGTTTTGAAATGTAGAGAAGAATATGATCGATTATTAGACGAAGCTCCTGATATCCCGTCAATATCCATCGAAGCGTTTCTAATTCAATTCGCTGACCGTGAACATAAACCAGACGTATGTAACGGGTTAAGTATCGTTGTTAACGACGAAACAAACTCAATCGTTTCATCCAAGCGAATAGTTAATAGATGGTTAAACGCATTTGGGCAAATAAAAGATAGACGAAGAAGTGTGGGATTAGAACGACAATCTATCGATGTTGTTTAAATTTACAGTTCAGATAATGAATTTAAGATCGTCTTCGTTTTTTCATACATCCGCTTACCGTGAAATGTTTTATCCTTTTCACATTCCCATATTTTAAGACGGCATTCCAGAAATTCAATAAATCTAATTTTACTCGATGAAGATTTGAATCTATTTTTTTCAGAATCTTCGGCCTTTTTTATAGCATCCTTCTTCTTCTTTACTTGAATTTCTTGACGTTCTTTTATTGAAAGTCCTGGCATCTCTTCAACATTCTTCGGAGTTGAATTATTCATTTGTATATTCACGCTTAAAATCTTTATGTCAATATACTATATAAAGATAACATCATCTTTATATAATATACGAGTATGTTATGTATTTGTCAAACACCACAAGAATATTATAAACACCGATTAGCTAAGACACGTGAAAATGTACTCAATCACATTTACGAAAATCCGCCTGTATCACCAATACCGAAAATGCGAGAAAATATGAGACTTCGTCTACGCTATAAGGAAGCGGTGCAAGAAGCTCATGAAATATGTAGTAAGGATAGAACATCTGATGCGTGTCACCTCGCGTGGTATGAGGTGGACGAGTTAGAGGAATCTATACTACGTCTATACCCTGATATATGGTAATTTCTGGAGGTTCTTCATCATACGTGTAATACATAATCGATATACCATACAATTTCATGAGGTCTTTGCCGACGTTTTCATTGATCTGTTGTTTCCAGTTTTTCACTGTTGTGTGAAAATACTCTAGACCGTCATCAGAAAATGCACATATACGCATGAAAGGTGTAGAACGAAGATTCCTCATGTAAGCATTGATAGATGTAGGTAAAGGTAGTGTAAAATCGTACGTGGAACGTAGAACATCGATTACGTAATACCCATGTGAATCGCATATGATATTAACCTGCATTTGTGGAAATCCCTTTATATACGCCTCAAAATCCGCGTTACTGGGAAGTGTGGTGAAGATGGGTGTACTTTGACACGTGACATCTTCGTTATATCCTATACCAGGGTGAGTATGATATGAAATTTCAGAGTACCAAACCTGCACGATTTCGTCTATATCGACACAATTCCGTTTTTTAGAAGTCACTTTACTTGGTTTACTGAATAAACCCTTACCCATGTATTTCACGTTTCCAGCATATTCCCATTGTTTAACTGAGGATAATTTACTAACTTCTTTTAAATCCTGGATAACTCGCCTAGATAATTTCACACGGGTCTTTTTTATCGCCATAGATGGCGTCATGACCTTAACCTTCATCCACTACCTTTGATATACTTAAACGGAAATTTTTAAGTATCACCAATTTTTACTCTTTCTGTTCTATTGTCTCATACATGACCGGAAGTTACGACGTTGATCATTCAGAATAAGTTTTTATCTATTAAAGTAATCTTACCCAGATCCGACCATGTGTGATATTTAATGGAGATACCGAATTGATGACGCATAATCGGATCTATATATCTATTAATAAAACGTTTCCATAAATATGTAGTGGTCTTTACGTATAATAAACCCCTATACACAATTTCAAGACTTTTAAATTCACTCTCATTTATAAGTTTTGTGAAAAGTTGATTTACCGATGAGGAGTTAGGTTTTCTCATGTTTGTTTCTAATAAGTCTATTATGTAATACCCATTGTTTTCTAAAATTAAATTCGCTTGTATGTTGGGGTATTGTTCTATATATGTAATAAAATCAAACCTACTCGGGTATGTAAATAAATTTCCAGTATTACCCAATGGTATGGGGTGTGTATGGTAAACTATGTACTGTTTTAACTCTTCTACAGTAGGACGCACAACAGTATAGTTAAAATTTGTACGAGCAGTAGGTGAATGAAAATTCACATAATTCCGTGTGTTTTTCATTGTAAATGGTATTACACCTACATACTCAGATTGATTTTTTAGTGACTTGTTAACATAAATATCTTTCAAATTATTGATCAGTTTTCTACTTAATCTGACGGAAAGATATCGATTATTAAGACTAGTTACAGTTCCAAGATTATAAACATTCCTGGGTATATGAAGTTTTTTCGCATTCTTGTATAACCTATTGACCAGGAAATACATATTAATAGACCCACCTCTTTTTGTAGATAATTTCACACTTCTATTTTTAACCTGTCTCTTAACAGACTCTGACTTTCTTTTAGTCGTACTATTAGTCGTAGACTTTTTTATAGATATTCTACTCGATGTCATATCTTAACATTATACTATTTTTTATTTACCCTGTTTCGTAACCTTGAAGTTTGGAGATACCCGTCCTTTTATGTTTTTGGGGTCTAATCTATTCAAATTTTGACCCTTATTAAACAGTTTTTTATGGGCTTGCCAATATTCTGGTGCTCCTACTTTGAAGTTCTTATGTAATCGAGCTTTATACCAGAATACACAATCTTCTATCTTGTTACTCTTACTAGTGTTGTCTAATACAATACATTCATAATTTTCTGTGCATGCATCCATAACCTTATTAAACATATCAAAGTTTGGGAATATACCGAAAAATGACTTGTACAATTTTTCTCTGTTCTGAATTATATTTTCACGTAAAATAAATACATAATCGACATTAGCCCTAAGTGCTGGTGGTAAGTCCATACAATATTGCATAGTAAGCATAAAGAATATCTTCCAGTGACGCCCATTCATGAAACATTGTCGAATACAAGTATCCCGCATGAATTTATTATCATACATACAATCATCTAGAAGAAGAAAAGCACCACAATTTGTCTTACCTGCACCCACTAATTTTCGCTGTCGGTCCATCACCCGTTCTATCGCATCACGGTCATAGTCCCCATATATAAATAAATCTGGTATATATTGCTGATAATAGTGATTACCTTCTTCTGTTGCTGATAGCACTATACCCGCTGGTAAATGTTTTTTATACCATAATATATCTGTTACCAGTGTTGATTTTCCCGTATTACGTTTCCCTATAAATACACATACTTTATCGTCTGCAATTGTGGTGGGGTTAAATTTTCGTAAACGTAAATCCATCTATAATACTGCCCCGTTTTATTTCATAAAATTTTACTCACGTGTATTAGGAATGGCAGGTCGAATGCAACTTACTGCCAGGGGTGTCCAGGACCATTGGCTTACTGGCGACCCGCAATTTTCATACTTTGTCACAGTATTTAAACGGCATACTAAATTTTCTACTGAGGCGGTAGAGATTCCCCTGACGGGTGACACTTCACTAGGCAAAACATTACACTGTAGAATCCCTAATAATATCGGTGACTTATTACGCAGTGTATTTTTAAAAGTAAAATTAGGGAATCTACCCGCTCACGATATAACAGGAACACCTCCTCAGTATCATTTTTACAATCAGCCTATAGCTAAAAATATAATAAAGCATGTTGATTTGATAATAGGTGGACAAACTATAGAACGTTTAACGGGTGATTATATTACCATGTATGACCAATTATATAATAATAAAGATGATGTAAAACAGACAATGTATTTTATGAATGGACATGGCAATCATTTAACAGTTTCAGAATCATATAACACATTTTATGTCAATTTACCGTTCTATTTCTTTAGGTATCCTAGTTTAGCTATACCGATATGTGCTATAACTAGACAATTAGTAGAAATTAAGATATCATTCAAAAAATCTGACGATGATATAACATTTAAATATACGATTGAAGATGGTGGTGACGTGCTTAGACAAAAGACAAATGAAGGTTCAATAATAAACGCCTCACTTATATCAGATTTCTACTTTATATCAAACGATGAAAAAAATTTCTTGAGAACACGTCCCATGGAATACGTGATAACTCAATTACAAAAATCTACCATAATATTTAAACCATCTGAAATAATCAAATCTGCTTTATTAAATTTTAAAAACCCTGTAAAGGAATTATTTATATTAGCAAAAGAAGATACAAACCCGATAGATGGGGAATACGATTCATTAATTGATACAGACTCGAATGATCAATCATTTTCTGATATCGTCGTAGGTTCAGGGTCAAGATATAAAAAATCTGATCATAGACGAATAAAAAATGTGAAGTTCGTGTGTAATGGTTCTACTGTATTCGATAAGACGGGTATGGAACTCGCATTCCATAACTCTTTTAATTTTCACACTGGATGCCCAGACCCCGCATATGAATTTTACACATACTCGTTTTCACTATATCCAGAAAAACATCATCCAACTGGTCAATTAAATATGAGTAGAATTATCCATAAACATATAAATATAGAATTGGACGACATATCTCCTAATCGTAATATTAATGTAGATATATACGCATTAAATTATAATGTATTGAGTGTGAAAAGTGGCTTAGCAGGTTTAAAATTTTAAAAGGTACTATTAGTAATGGCCGGTCGTGTGCAACTTGCTACGTCTGGAAACCAGGATGCATTTTTTACAGATAACCCTGAATTCACGCATTTTATAAAAAGGTTCAGGAAACATACAAATTTCGCCATGTACGATATAAAGCATGAGTTTAATGGTGAAATTGGATACGGTAATAAGTTAAAATGTACCATACCGTCAGACTCTGGCGATCTAATTAAATCCATAAGATTACATATAAATTTACCATCTCTAGAACGAGATGGTACGTATTATAAATACATCGAATCTATAGGACATGCTATTATAGAATACGTCGATTTGACAATAGGTGGTCAATTGATTCAAAGAATTCCTCGTGACTGGTTACAAATTTATAGTGAGCAGTACGTTTCACAATCCAAACAAGTAAATTTATCCAAATTAATAGGTAAAAATCCAAACGAATTATCAGGTGATTCTGTATCAGAGTCTATAGACAATTACCTTGACAATGCAGTTAAACCCAGATCTTACATAATCGACATTCCATTCTATTTTCATAATAATCCAGCATTATATATACCATTACAAGCTCTTAAAACTCAAGAGTGTGAAATAGAAGTTCAATTGAGTCCAAGGAAATTTTGTGTATATAACTATTTAAATGCAATAGACGAAGGTTTCGACGAAACAACAATGAAGATTAATTCAGTTTATCTTCATACCGAGATGATACTACTTGACACATTAGAAAGAAATTTTGTTAATTCCCTTCAAAGGGATTATATCATCACACAAGTTCAGCGTAATGTTTTCGGAATTCCTAAATCTTTGGAAGAAGGTGCTACTGTAAACAAATTTAGATTGAATTTTTCAAATCCAATAAAAGAACTGTATTTCGTAATTTCACGTGTGAGTAGTGAAGATACGTTATATAGTTACTTCGATTATGACCATCCTTCACAAATTTACCCCGTGAATGGTAAATATATTAATTACGAAAACTTGGTAAGTTTGGAGATGACATTAGACAAAGAAATCATCCTTGATAACGTAACTGGAAATCTGATAAATCTAAGAGCAGTTCAGAGTGGAATACATCATTCTAGAACACAGCTATTTAGACGATTTTATTCATACAGTTTTGCATTACAACCAGAAAAATGGTACCCAACGGGTCAGGTGAATTTCAGTAATATCAAAGATCAGCTCATATCACTCAATCTAAATAACAATACGTCAGATATAAGAGAACTTAGAGTTTATGCAATAAATTACAATATATTACGTATCAAAAATGGAACTGGACAACTTCTCTTCCCAAATGGCCCAGTCGGCTATTGATATTGTAACACCTGTATTAGAAAGTGCGCTAGTTTTATCAGGGCACTACGCAAGGGCGTGTGGAAGGGATATAATTCTTGGTAAAGATTTGGAATATTGTATGAAATATTGCGCAATGAATACAGTAGGCGATCGCATCGGCTCTCACTTTCCAGAAATTTACACAGATGAAAATTCTGATGATGACGATGACGACGATCACGAGGAATATGATATAGATACTGTAGATGATGAGGATGAATTATTCGAACCGTATTCAGGGGATGATGTGAAATTTAAACTTGTCAACGACGCGTATAATGCATGGGAATCATGGAAGCCGACAAACCCGTCAGAGGAAATGATAAAAAATGCTATTGATAGTAATGAAAACATGTCACACTCCAGAGGGATGGAATAGAAATGTATATAAATTGTTTAAGAGTTGTGACTATTCAGAAACGGAATCGGATTCGGATTCTGAATCTGATTCCGAATCCGAAAATGACAAAAAAAACATTTGTGTCAAGGGTTATAAACATGAAAAATACAGAAAAATTTTACTCGAAGAAGATTTATTACCAGAATAAAAAATCTGTATATAATATAAAATGTCTGCAGAAGCTGCTACCGATACCCTCATGGCCATATCCCGTGAACTTGAAACACAATCCTTGAACGCGGTAGTCGCTGGTTTCTCCTTCGCTGCCGCTCTTTCCTGGATGGATCTCGTTCGTTGGAGTATTCATCAGGTTGTCCGTGTACAGAAGAATGGTGGTCTCAATTACGCTCTTACCGCACTTTTCACAACGTTACTATCTGTTGTTGTTTACATGGTCATTTCTCGTTTATCTAAACGTGTCAAAAAGCCTGGTTCCCCTGTTTATGCAGTTACCCGTTAATTCGTGTAGGTTTAGTGAGTATGATAAAAAACATTCCAGTAACTATTATAAAAAATATATAAATAAATGCATTCCACTTATTCAGATTCTCATTATCGGGTATGTGAATAGGTTTCGGAAGTGAAAAATCTCTTTTTATAGTTGGTATAGTTTTAAGTTTATCAGTTGTACATGTTATATTCAATTTTAATATATGATTCGCATTTCTAAAGTCATACGGAATTAAACGATTATTACTACTGTAGTAAAACTGTATACGTAATTTACTTATATTCTGTGAACCTGTATCGAAATTATGTTCGACTATGTCATCTTGACCAGAATGATTAATTACATCCCCACACATTAAAATACGACCAGTATAAAACGGTGTATCAGAATATACAATTTTGTTTAATTCTTCAGCACCGCTACTAATCTTTATAACAAGAGCATCAGGACCTTGTAAATTGAGACTTCCCGTAGTTAACATATTATTTGAAGATGATATGTTGCTAGCTGGTAATCCCAGTATGTCATGTGGAGTGGTTTTATTTGAATTATTAAACTCTGATATATAACCATTTATACCATCATAGAAATCGAAAGTAAAATTCGACACCCCTATGAACTTTATATCATTTTTATCTTTATCGTATATCACACTTGTCATTAAAGGCTCTAACTTATACTTTAATTCATCAGCTAGGGTTTTACCATTATAATTACCGTTTTCGAGTATAATAGAAGATGTTGAATCATCTGTCGTTATAGAAAACGTGTTATTATGGTCGTTTATCAGTAGCTGACTTGCATGAATTCGTGCAGAAACTATGGTTAATTTTTTTACATTGTATATAGGATTTTTCAATTCGACAACGTAATCTCCTGGATCTGGAAATGATATAGGATTTCGTTCACTACTATCTATATCTAACGTGTATACGCTCATTAAAAT
>CERI01040060.1_pt1 | contig 11329 bp, 11 predicted proteins | sample 350261 | NCBI WGS metagenome assembly CERI01 (sample SAMEA2620979, study PRJEB7988) | marine metagenome | isolation source: saline water (ENVO:00002010), including
TCATATCCTTAGGGTATATTTTTAAATTTCTTGATTTTGTGGCCAGCCACACCATATACATTTACAATTGCACTTTACTGGGTCGTGTTTTGTTATATCATATTTCTTCTTAAGCGGTTCATTAAATTCTTTTTTATTTTCTTCTGATAATATTTTAAAAGGTTGTATATTTTTATTAACGTGTTGTTGAAGGGGTATATTAGTTACACGATTTATATTTTTTTCAACCAATCTAGGTATTATGCTTGATATAGAGCTTGCCATTGAGTATATCACACTGATTAATAATTCTAATTTTTTAAATGAGTTAAAACGACAATAATGCCATTTAAAAAATTAACATATTATATTATACTATGTTATCTGAAGCAATTATAGTCGCAATAATAGGTGGTGTTTTTAGTTTAACTGGTATAATTATTACAACCTATAAATGTTGTGCGAAGAAGTCTGTTGCAGAAGATATAAAGGATATTAACCATTATTATCCAGGAACTCCTGCACAAATATTAAATAAACAATATGGCCCAGATGGAGGGTTACAAGACAGCACTAATTATTTACTTGTAGTCAATGGTAAATATTTATTAGAAATAGGACCAAAAATAAAAATGCACTCGTCACTCAGTGACGGAGAAATAAACGTATTTCGTATTTTCACAGAAAAACAAAAAAATCAAGGGTATCACATGGAGTGTTTATTATCAAATGTTTCAGGTCATGTATATTTATTTGTAAAAAGATTTGACAATAATTGGAAATATGTAGGAAATCCGTGTATAGAGACTGTACCTGCTGGAAATGGTAAAAATGTATTAAATATTTCTTCTCAGATTGGATTAAATGGCGTGACAAAAGAACAAGTTGGTATAATGATTAAATCTGACCAGAGTGATCGTAATATATGGGGTAAATGCGATGTTAATAGTATTTTACTTAATCATAAGTTTGAATATTTAATTTAGTTTAAATTTAAATTATAATAAACAAATGAAAACTTTTTATAGCCAAATGTTAGAAGATCTTTTCGTGTATCGTAATTTTATTAATAACAATGATGTAAATGGTATATTTTTGGAGGTTGGTGCTGTTGATGGTATAATATGTTCAAATACTTTATTTTTTGAAAAAGAATTAGGATTTTCTGGTATAATGATAGAACCAACAAAGGAACAATATGACAGACTAGTAGTTAATAGACCAAAATGTTTTAATGTAAATTCTTGTATTTCAGATTCAAATAAAAAAGTTACAATGATAATATCTGAAAAACAACCACTTGTTAATTCTGTTTCTCATTCTGTTAGTGATAATAATTATAAACAATTTAATTATACATCTAGTATGAGTGTTAGCACTACAACAATTTCTGAAATAACAAATAAATATATGTCACCTTATATTGATTTTATGAGTATAGATGTAGAGGGTCATGAACTAGAATTATTGAATTCAATTGACTGGAATATTGAAATATATCTAATTTGTATTGAACTTGATGAACATAATAAAGATAAAGATCAAAAATGCAGAAATATTTTATTAGAAAAGGGGTTTGTTTTCAGACACAGGCTTATTATTAATGAATTCTGGGAAAATCCAAATTATTTTAGAAAAGATAAAATTTTTTCAAAACAAAAAAAAGATAATAATATTTTTTCTAAAAAATTAGAAGACTATGGAAATTTTAATTTTTATGAAAACTTACTTCATAACAGTTGTAAGACTATTTTATTGGATCAAATCTATGAATATGAGAAAACTCACTCTGATGGCTCCTCGTCATAAACATCATCCTCTTCATTATCACCCTCGATGTCATCTTCATCATGAACTTGCTCACCAGATGAATTATCAACTGGTCTGGAGAAAGCAAATGTATTGAACTTAGTTACAGGGAAAACTTGCATCTGCAGGAGCTTCCATGTAACCCCGAACATTTTATTCACAAACCATACACCCTGGAGCTCGACAATAGTGCGAACATGACACCCCTTCTCTACCAATTCCTGCCCAACCTGATTCTCCTTGTCGTCGTAGATACAAACGTCTGCCTTTTCATCCCTTACGGGAATCTTCATCTTAAATGTAGGTGGATATTTGTCATCCTTGGATCGTGAGACACATGGTTTATAGAATTCTTCGAGGATTTCCTTACTTAGTTTCTTCTTAAACCATTCCTCTGATCTATTGTGAGCTACACTAAGAATGTGCTGATCAAATTCGTTGAGCCATGACTGCCATTCTGACATTTCATTTTTGTCATCTGGGTTACCCAGAGACTGGTCAAGGCTGATCTTCGTAGCGCTATCATCAAAACTTTGGATGCTAAGACCGAAAGGTACTCGACCCTTTGGTAGCTCAAACCTCACCTTGGACCCCTTTGTATTGACATACACACTCTGGCCACCCATCTGATTAACCTTGGTTTGAGAGAACTCAAGGTCAGCAGGAGAAATGTTGTTGAAACTGAGAACGCCAGACATGTTTGTCAAGTTATAATAGTATTATTGTTTATCCTTTAGGTATTTTTTTGATTTTTATAATTTCGTGCATTTCAATTTAAAAAAATGTTTATTTATAATATAAGACTTATATGCCTGAACAATTTAAAGCTAAGTATTCTAAGGAACAGAGGAGTGCAGAAAGTGGGAGAATATTACAAAAATACCCCGATAAGATTCCTATAATATGTGAAAAATACATACACGACAAGAGCGATTTTGTTTTAGATAAGTCTAAATATTTAACAAATAATGATATGACACTTGGTCAGTTTTTATATGTGATAAGAAAGCGTATAAAGATGGATTCTAAACAATCTTTGTTTATGTTTTGTGGAGATACATTAATCCCAGGTAATATGTTATTAAGTGAAGCATACTTGAAGCACAAAGATGATGACGGTTTTCTATATTTAAAATTTAGTTTAGAGAACACGTTTGGTTTTTAGTTGATGAAAATGTTTTTTTCTCATATCATATAATTTTTTTTCGTCGAATCTTAATTTCACATGAAAATGATGATGTGTTTGCCAATCTCCATTATTAAACAAGCACTGATAATCATGAATTTCTAATTTATTTAAAAAATTTTTTATCGTTTCCCATAATTCTTTTTGTAATTCAATTGGTATATCTGTTATTGTATGATAATGAACATTTGGTGTAACTATTATCATAGGTCTTCTCCACATATCATGATGAAATGAAAAATTTTCTGTTTTTTCTATTACATGCTTCAGCACTTCACCAGATGGATTACATGTATAACATCTATTTCCTGACCTTTTCTTTTTTTTGGGATTTGGAACAATCCAATTTTCTGTTGTTTTATATATATGTTCCATATTATTTCTATAATGTGGTAATATATATGGTTTATCCATTCTCAGTTATAAAATATAAAAAAACAGAAAATATGTTACGCAGACTAAACCCTATGAACCGGCTTTGCTATAAAATTGTCATTATCTCTTTGTTGTTTTAGTTGTTCTAGTCTATCATCTTTGTCTGCTTGTCCAGTTCGTCTGGCCTGTCCATTGTCAATACCTGCCATATGACCAGGTGGTGCATGCATAGAATTTTGAACATCATCATTTTTATCTGATATAAATGAAAAACTATTCTGTAAAAATCCTTGTAAATGTTTCCCTGTGTCATCTATTAAAGAATAAGATTCTGACATATTATCAAAACCACCTTTTCCGTAACCGGTGGAAATAGACTCTAGTTCATTACCATTATCCTTTTTTTGTTGGTTACTTATCCATTCAAATGCGGATTTACCTTCTATTTTTTCTCTATTTCCAGTTAATATTGTTGGAACTCTTTGTAAAAAGGGTGGTGGTGGAGTCATATCTATATTGATTATATTAAACTTTTTTATAAGACTTGCTTCATTTAATTTTTGTATTATACTATTACAATGCTGACATCTATTACTTACAAATAATTTATGTGGTCTATCACCCATCTTATAATTATTTATTATATTAATATGATAACATTAAACGAAATAAAATAAAATACAATAAATATATTTATATATATTAAATGGGTTCTAGATATAATATGACCGAGTATAGAGATTTAAAAATTTTTTTAGTTTTTTCTCTAATCGCAATACTTTTAAGGAATTTGTTTATGACTCGTGACTTAAATGGAAAAAATATGTTTGAAAAAATTTTTGGTTTTAGTGCTATAAAAAATAAAGGATATTTAACAAATTTTTGTGATGAAAAATCTTTAATTGAAATATTAAAAAAAATAGAAATGACGAATCCAAATTATATACCAAATGATAACCAAACTAGTGAAAAATATCAACCATACAAGCTATCATATATAAATAGTTTCATAATAAATACATTAAATAAAGCATCTGGTGGGTGTTTTAAAAATATAGGTTTTGATAAAATTAGACTAAATGGTGGAACATGGGACACGATAATAAATTTATATGAACAAAAAAAATACTTTGGTGTAATGCTTAGAGCTGTTGTGAAAGAGGAACAAGATGGGAAAATGTCAATGGTGTATATAGGATTGTTATCTCCAATGCCGGTTGGTGCTAGATTCTCGCCTTCTTCTCCACCACCAACACAAGTAAACACCGGAATAGAATATGTAGAATTAGAAACAAGTGGTCATTATAAAGGAACATACGACGTTATACACTCTAATGAGGAATATGAACATGTTAAGATGAATGATTCAAAACCTTACATTTCTTAATATAAGTAAGAGATTTAATAAGATGATTATCATTAGTATCTACTTTATAAAGGGGTGGTATATATACAACATTTATACCACTTGTTATAAAATGATCAGCATTATCGTCTAACAATATTGTATTTTTATTATTAAAGTTTCTAAATTTTTTAAAAACTTTGGATAAATCTTTGAGATATAAATATCCATACTTGTTTATAGTTTTATTTCTTGTCCATATAAATCTTAATTTTTCACGTTGATCATGCGTGAATATATTTTTTAATATTTTATCACAATATGGTTTTGTAGCAGCCGTCCATATCGATACACTTTTATATTTCCTGAATATATAGTCTATAAATTTATTTAGATTATGTCTCTTATATACATAAAATTTATCTTCTCCTAATTTTATTTCAAAATCCGGATTTTTATTTAATTTTCTTTCAGATGACACAATAAGAGTATTATCTATATCTAATATTATATTTGTCTCACTTTCTTTCATATAATTAAATAAATATTATTTTTTGCGTAATAAAATATTTATTTAATTATTTTTTTATATAAATGAGTACCAAAAGTGTAACTTTTACAAATACTATGGGAATGTCTGATTCTATGTCAATTGTTGAGAGTTATCTAACTGAATATCTAAAATCTGGTAATATTTCTTTTGTTGGTTGCGAACAAATCTCAAGAGCCATACAAACATTAAATAAAATTTTTGAAACACAAGAAGAAGAAATATCTAATATCCAAACTGATTTAGAAAATAAAACTAAATTTATAGAAGAATATAAAAGTCTTATTATAAATAAAAATAAAACTATTATAGAAAGTGCTCAAGAAAATGATCAATTAAAAAATCTATTAAATGAAAAATCTCAAACTCTTGACAAAAGTGTTGAAGAAATAAGAAGACTACAGGATGAGGTAGAAGAATTAAAGAAAGATTTGTTAGAATTATGCGAAGAAGACCCCGTTCCAGCACCAGTACAAGAACCGGTTACTAAGAAGTCAAGAAAAAAAAAGGTATCTAATTAATTTTTTGGACCTGTTTTATAGCAACATTTCTGACCAGCCATGTTATCTAAAGGACCGGCTGGGTATTTATCAGGACATGGTTTAGCCTTTGACATGTCTGGTATTCTATTTGTTGGACATTTTGGCGAATCTCCACTTTTTACTGATATCTTAAAACACTTTGGTTTATAATGAACATCATAATCTAAATATTCATTTTCAGCACATTCTTTATTTTTTTTGTCTTTTTTAAGAACTCTTTTTACAGCAGCGGGGTTATGTAAGGTTATATAGTACTTTATATATAATTTTTTTATAAATTGATGAGCATATTTTATATCATTTTCTGACTTAGCAGATAAAACAACAGAACCATTTGAATGGAGCTGTATAGTTATTATTCTAGGGTGTATAGCAGTACCACCTTTTCTATCAATTGATATCTCTTCTGTTTTTTGAGAAGCAAGCTTTAATATGATTCTTTTACCCTCCTTTGTATCGGGGGCTCCTTTATATAGGGGTCTTTGTGTTCCACTCAATCCAGGATGAGTTTCTGATACCATAAAATTAGAATAATCGTCTCTTAATATATTATATAAACTATTCAACCCAATTGTATTTGATTCAGTAGTACGGAATACGATATTTGTATCAAAATGTGCATTCATATTTGATATAGTAAGTGTAGCAAATTCTTTCTTTACAAGAGGAATTCGTTTTCCATAAAACTGAGATCTTTCACTCCAACTTATTACACCTTTTGTATAATTTATTTTATTCATCAAATCTAATGCTATTTTTGAGCATATATTTTCTGAATCACAACCAGTTATATTGAATTTTCCATTTGAGAATAATTTTATATCATATTCCTTATTCCCAGCACCTTTTACAACTATTTGTACCCTATTTTGAAAAGTTTCAAACATACTTGGGTCAGTTTCTTTTATTGTTTTTTGAACAGCTTTGCATTCCATACCTTTAAACGTCTTTGGTGGTTTATTTACTAATTTTTCATTCTCTCCTTTCATTGATCCTCTTATACAATAGAATTGTTCATCTGGTACAAAATTATTATAAAGTTTCTTAATATTTATTTTATCAAAAATTTCTAACTCTTCATAAACCTCATTCATTTTTTTACCCGGAAACAATCTTTTAATATTTGTTACCAATAAATCAAGTTCGTTCCTTTTACCCCGTTGAACAACATGTGATTCTTTCTCTAACTTTCTTAATTTATTTATTCCATTTTTTGTATCTTTCATTGATGTTAAAATCCATTTTACATGGTTCTTGTCTAAAATTCCTTTAGCTAGAACTCTAGGTCCTGGCTCACTTGGTTTATATCTAGTAACTTTCAACCCCCCGTGTATTGTTGAACTACTTATTGTATAATCAGACATCTCAAATCCCGATGTATTTTTTACTTTAGGAGAACCAGAACCTTTTTCTAATTCTACAACAATATCTTTTTTATTTCTTTCAAGGTTAAGAGCACACGTAGTTACATTAACCCTGTTTAGACTAAATACTTTAATGACATCAATTATGTCAGTATTGAAAAATACATGTAATACCGCACCAAATATTTCCTGATGTGTTGCACTTTTACAATAAGCTTTAGTATCCTTAATAACCCGCTCATAAGTATCTTGTATTATACCTCTTCTCCTGTTAAATTTAGATAGACCGGGTATTGATACTACAGCTCTTTCTACCAAAGCACCAATATCAACAACTCTAGATTTTGATAAATCAGTATGTTCAACATATTTTGAAACTATTTTTATTGATTCGTGTATATCCTTTACTCTTTTTAGACCAAAATCAGTAGATACCTGTTTTTTAGATCTGCTAACACCCTGTGATTTTAGTGAGAAATAAGTTATAGCTGCAAGAATAGGTTGAATACTTCTACCCTTTAGAACACCACCACCCAGCCTTTCTTTTGATATAATATCCCGTATATAACCTTGTGCAGTAACAAGTGCTGATAAACCACCAATAGATGTAAGAACTGATTCAATTATTTTAAGCCATTCATCTTGTTTTCTTTTTTCATATTCTCTCTGATCTCTTAATTCTGCAGGAACTCTACCACCCTTTCCAAGACCAATTGGTACAATCTTGTTAAAATTAATGTCTTTTTTCTTAAATTTCTCTCTTTCTTTTCTTTTTGTTTTTTGTTTTCTTTCCACTTTCTTAGGAAATTCAAATGGTCCATTATTTAACATTCTTGTAACATATCTTACACCATCGTGCATGTAAGCCTGTATTGTTACTCCCTCGTCTGGGTCTAGAGGTGCTTCGTTAAGAAATTCAACTTCTACTTCATAAGTTCTTTGTGCATTTTGAACATTAGCTTTTTCTACTGTATCACCAGATGTTGTTTCAGTTAAATCTATTCTCACACCATCTGTAAAAAAACTAGTACGCTTCTTTTTCCTAACACCGATGAGCTTAGATTTATATTTACCTGACACCCTACTCCATTCATCTGGGTCCATTTCAGAAAGTTCAACTGATACAGCTATTGAGAAATCATATTTATGTTTTGTTTTTACTGCCAATTTTTTCTTATTAAATTCTGATAATTTTAATGTATTTTTTGTAATTACCTCTATGGGATCCCCTATTTTTCCATTAGGAAGAGTTTCATGTGTTACTCTTATGTCTCTATCGGCATTTAATATATCTGCTGGATATGATAAATCATATTGTGTAAATTCTTCAAATCCATCTTCCCCATATTCATCTTTCATCTGTTGTAGTACATAATAGAAATCAGCACTATTTATACCACCTTCTAATGATGATCCTTTTAATTTTCCAAACCTAATTTCTAACTCACCTTTAGACTCTCCACCCCATTGTAGTGCCTTACCCAGAAAATCATTATTGACTATACTAGTCATAAATTTATTAAACCCTGGTGTTATAGTTGTTATGTTATTAGAATTTAGGCTTACGTTAAAATCAGTATTACCAACTGGTGATGGTGATTTATTTTTAAAATTATTGTTCAAATTATTTAAACCAGCAGAAGAAGAATTACTCTTTCTAACAGAGACTGATGTATTATTTACAGATGCTGGTAATAAAGAACCACTTTGTGACTTACTAGCACTATTACTATCAGATCCACCACCTTTTCTCAATATTATTGTCCTAAACAATTTACTTTTTGTTTTGAATTCATCAACAAGTGTTATATTATTCATTCGTGTAGAAACTTCAAAAAGGTTTTCTGATCCTTCTAACGTTAAGTTATGTTTCTTTGCTTTTTTTATTAATTCATCAAAATTTACAACATATTCATTATATTGTTCGCCCTCTTTCAATATAGAGAATTCTTTTCCATATGTTGGAGAACCAGAAGTACTGTTTTTATACAAGCGAGTTAGCAAAAAGTTAGATGTTATTTGTATTGTTTCTCCGTTTTTAAATTTACGACCTAAATTACCAGAAAATAATTTATTCAAATATGATCCGTCTATAGCAATACCTATAAAAAACCCACCATTCTTTAAATTTTTATTTATTGATTTTAAAATATTATCTAAATTGTCTTCTTTGTTAAAAAAATTGTGTATTCCATCAAAACAAACTATATTATCAAAAGGCCACATCTTTCTTGGCATGTCATCAGCACCAACACATTGTCTAAGAGGCTCAGACTGTAAATCACATACCCTGAACTTATATTTCTGTTTTTCCTGTATGGACAAAGACTCTACTATATCATTATAATTCCAAAAATTACGAGTAATACCTAATACATTTTTTATCTTTATTTTTTTGAATATCTTTATATTCTGACCATGCTTTGGTGCAAGATCTAATACAGATTTAGAACCTCTAGCATAACTATTAACAAGACCGCCCTTTATAGATTCTATAAATTCCCTAAACTTTTTTTCATCTTTTGTTTCTTTTTTTCTTTTTTTTAAACTTACCTTTTCATCAGAACTCTCACTTATAGCACTATCATCCAAAGATTGTTGAATACCATCCTCCACTAAACCCTTTTGTACAGTAGCACCAAAATCATCATATCCTACAGGTTTTGATATAGATTCCCATGTTTCATCTGCTACATAAGTTGGATTACCGACTTCTTTATCCTCTCTCTTTCTGTGTGGTACAAAATGCCCCGGTATCCACTTACATTCAACAATATCTCCTTTTTTGAAATTATCTGATAATAATTTTACACTTGGGTAAATTAAACAAGTAAATTTATTACCACTTTTAAGAACAAGACTAATTTCTTCTAACCCATATACATTATCTAACTTACCTTTTCTTGCTATCTTAAATCTTAACCTATCATCTCGTAGATTAATTCCACATACCTTATCACCAGGAGATATATTATTAGTACCAGATTTAACAATTTCTTTCATTATATTTTTAGCTTCTCCTATAGTAGAAGTTTCTCCTTCTACTTTTTTCATAGGAACCCATTGACCTCTCTCGTAAATACATTCACAAACTTTTGTTTTTGTACTATTAACCATATCTACTTGTTTTTTTGTCAAAAAAGTTTCCCCCCATAATTGATCACTTCTTGATCTTACATCGAATGTATTTAGTTTAAACTTATTATCTCCACAATCTTTCATGAGAAAATCTATAGAATTTTCTGTTGGTGGTTTCCATTTTAATACCGGTAATTCTCTTCCATTATCTCTTGCTATTTCTCTTCTGTATGGCCTATTAACTGGTGTAAATATAAGACCATCCATTGGATATTTTAATTTGTGAGTTCTGTTTAACATATTTTTTGATGCAGACATTGTATTTCCATATACAACTTCTTTCATAACTACTTTTAAATTTTCTGGAGTTTGTAACTTTAATAGCTTTAATACATTATCTAATATCTTATGCCTAACAATAAGATTTTCCTTTTCCCAACTCTTTCCAGCAAAAAATAAAAGATCAAATGTCAAAAAAACATAATTATTACCTATTTTTAATAACTCTCCGTCTATAACCGTACCAGCAAGATCTGGTAATTCCATGTATAAATCTTCCATTAAATCATCATCATATGTTATATCCCTTTTCAAAAAATAAGAATTACCATCGTTATCTATAAACAATAAATATCTTACACCATCTGCCTTTGGACTAACTGCATATTCATTCTTTTCTATTGTATCAAGATGTTTTTTTAAAAAGGTAACAGGCATAGTACCAGGAAACCTATATCTCTGATTAACAATTCTCATTTTAACCAGATTATGAAATTGTTCTTTCACTTCCATTACTTTTATATTATATATAGATATTATTTTATCATAATCTAGTATGCCTCCCGCCATGCTGCATCCCATGCATCCTGTGCATCACTCCATGACGAATCTCTCCCGTCGACTTCATCAAACACCTCGTTCATGTCTATATCTCCGTGTAGATATGAAGATATTACATCCATCCATCTGTCACCAAGAACAACAGAGAGATCTTCTTGTCCAGAATCAGCTTGAAGGGTGGCCATAACGTCATCCCATGCAGAACTCCATGAGTCTCCAGACTCCGAACCAGACTCCGAACCAGACTCCGAACCAGACTCC
>CERI01010586.1_pt1 | contig 11326 bp, 10 predicted proteins | sample 350261 | NCBI WGS metagenome assembly CERI01 (sample SAMEA2620979, study PRJEB7988) | marine metagenome | isolation source: saline water (ENVO:00002010), including
CCTATCAAAATTTCTACTTGAAAAAAATTACCAAGTGCATGGGACTATTAGAAGAACATCATCAATAAATACAAAAAGAATTGACCCTTTAATTTCGGAGTATTCTGACTCAAAAAAACTAAATTTATATTATTCAGATTTACAAGATGCATCATCTCTAAATAATCTTATATCTCTAATTGAGCCTGATGAGGTTTACAACTTGGCGGCACAATCACATGTTGCTGTATCTTTTAAAAATCCTATTTACACAACCCAAGCAGGAAATCAAGGAACTCTATCAATACTGGAAGCAATAAAAAATGTGAATAAGGATATTAAATTCTATCAAGCATCATCATCTGAAATGTTTGGTGGTGATATCAAGGGCAGCCTCAATGAAAACTCTCCATTCGAACCAAAAAGCCCCTATGCGGCATCTAAAGTATTTTCACACAATATTACAAAACTTTATCGTGAATCGTATGATATCTATGCCTCAAATGGAATTTTATTTAACCATGAATCTCCTCTGAGAGGAGAAACTTTTGTTACCAGGAAAATTACAAAAGCAGTAGGAAGAATATCACTAGGATTACAAAAAAAACTAACTTTAGGAAACCTTAATGCTTCTAGAGATTGGGGTTTTGCCGGGGATTACGTTGAGGCAATGTGGATGATGCTACAACATACCATTGCCGATGATTGGGTCGTTGCAACTGGTGAAACTCATACTGTCCAAGAATTTGTAGATGAAGCTTTTAATTACGTTAGTTTAGATTCTCAAGACTATGTAACTACTTCAAAAAGGTATTTCAGGCCAAACGAAGTAGATTATTTATTAGGAGACTCAACAAAAGCAAGCAAAGAACTTGGTTGGAAACCAAAAAATTCTTTTAAGGATTTAGTAAAATTGATGGTTGAAGCAGATATAGAAAATGCAAAGAAGGATAAAGTACTTATAGATAACAACTTATTAATCCCAACATGGGAGCATCCTACTAAGACCTAATTTTATTAATATTATTGACGAACCAGTCATAAGTAATTTTTAAACCTTCATTTAAATAGACTTCCGGTTTCCATCCAAGATCAAAAATCTTCCCTGAGTCAAGAAGCTTTCTGGGATTACCATCTGGTTTACCTCTATCAAAAAGAATTTTTCCAGTAAATCCGATAGTTTTTTTTATTTTTAATATAAGTTCATCTATTGATATTTCTTCATTTGTACCGACATTGATCAAATTTGACTCAATTTCATTCTCAATCAAAAATGAAATGGCACTCGATAAATCGTCAACAAATAAAAACTCTCGCAATGGTTTGCCAGTTCCCCATGCAGTAAATGTTTTTTTTGAATTAACTTTTGCAACATGCATTCTATGTATAAGCCCTGGTATAACGTGACTGAACTCTAGGGAAAAGTTGTCGTTAGGGCCGTATAAATTAGTTGGCATTAAATTTGTAATTTTGTGACCAAATTGAATTTTCATTGCATCTGCTAATTCAATAGAAGTTAGTTTAGCCATAGCATAAGGGGAGTTTGTTTTCTCTAATACTCCATTCATAAATTCTTTTTCACTGATTGGATTTGGCGAGTTTAAGGGGTATATGCAACTACTTCCTAGATTAATTATATGGATGTTTGGATTTTCTATACAAGCTTCAAAAATATTCATATTTATTTTTAAATTTTCAATTAAAAATTCAACTCTTTGGGTATTGTTTGCGTGAATACCGCCCACTTTTGCTGCAGCTATAATTACAACGTCAGGATTAACAGTATTTAAAGTTGATTTAACCTCGTCAATGTTAAATAAATTTGTATCTTTCCGTGTAGATGGAAATACTTCAAACTTATCACTCAGGCTTAATTTACGGACAATAGATGAACCAACTAAACCATTAGATCCAAAAACAATTATTTTTTTTTCATTCATAGATATTTACAAATATAATAATAGAATTATATAAACTTTATACAAGAAAACATTTATGATCCCAAAAAATATATATAGAGCTTGGCAAACACAAACTTTTCATAAAAAAGTAGAAAAACGCATAAAGAAAACTATTCGAATTAATAAAGAATATTCACATGTTATATTTACTGAACCACAAAGAGATGATTTTGTATATGCAAATTTTGAGGGAAGCATTACAGAGGCCTATCAACAACTAAATAATGTTGTGGCAAAAGTCGACTTATGGAGGTATTTAATTATTTATAAACATGGCGGTGTTTATCTGGACATGGATGCAAGTATAGAAAGACCTATAAGTACATTCATTTCAGATGATGATCAGGCAGTAATATCAGCTGAAACAAATGAAAATTTATTTCTACAGTGGGCATTATTTTATACAAAAGAACACCCCATCATAGAAAAAACAATAGAATTTACCGTTAGAAATATAAAAGAAAAAAGATATCCTAACGATATTGCAAACCTCACAGGACCTGGAGTGTATACTGAAGCCTTAAAATTTGTTCATAAAGAAAATCAAAAAAAAGAATTAATTTGGAGCGATATATCAAGACGAACAAATAACTCATATACAATTAATAACAAAACCTATAGAATTTTTGGTATCGACTTTAATGGTAATTTAAACTTTAAAATTCCCGAATCAAAATATTTGTACCAAGATTTAGAACATTGGAAGACTCAACAATCAAAGTATAGTGTTTTAAAAGATGACTAACTCTAGTATAAAATCATGGATTGAAGACCTTGATGAAAATTTATTAAACTATGTAAATACCTTAAAAATAAATAGATTTGAATACCTTCCTATGAAAAGTGGTTTAACAAGGGAAGGTCAAGAAATTAGACTTGGTTTTAGCTGTTTTGCATTAAAGATAAAATATATCCTTAATGATGAAGATATTAAAAGCAAGGAATATCTTGAAAGTGCAGCAATTTATTTAAATTCATTCCAAAAAAATATTGTTGGATTTCCCAAGCACTCCTTTATCGATGATAATTTTCTATACTTTCATCAGCATCCAAAATTTACTTCATCGTTGAAGGGAAAAATTAAAGGTGTTATCAATGTTGTTAGTAAAGATAAATATTTAGATAAAAGTACAAGTTTAAACAATTTTATTCGCGCAGAAACTAAACAAGCAATCTCAACTATCTATCAAATTGGAGAAACAAACAATCTAAAATACAGAGACTTTCCAGCAAGTAGTGAAAAAATAACATTATTTTTAGATAATCAAAACTGGAAATACCCTTGGAATGCTGGAGCACAGTTCTCGACACTATGTGTTTTTTCAAAAACGCAATTAAATAATCTTGAATACATCAATGCAAAAAAAAATCTAGAAAACTTTCTCAGTAAAGTTACAAATAAAGAAACCGGTGCTTACTATAAAGGTAATCCTCCAAATAGTAGGGAAATAATTAATGGTGCCATGAAAGTCCTTACCGGCCTAGATTGGTTAAATTCTGAAATTCATTACCCTGAAAAATTAATTGATTTTTGTTTAAAAGTTGAAATTGAACATGAAGGTTGTGATATTGTTGATCTAGTTTACGTTTTATATAAATGTTCAAAACAAACAAATTACAGAAGAGGTGATGTAAATCAATATTTAGATAATTTGTTGGAAAAAATTAAATTACATTATGTTAATAATGATGGTGCTTTCTCGTATTATTTTGAAGCAAGTCAAAAGTATTATTACGGATTAAATATTTCAAGAGGCTTAAATACCGCAGATATTCATGGGACGTTGTTATTGTTGTGGGCACTCAGCATGATTTTTGAAACTACAGATGATTATTCTAAAAGCTGGAATATATTAAAACCTTAGTACAAGTATTTGTTATAGTAGCCTCTGATGTACTCTTTAAAATCTCTTTTTGTGTTATCTTTAAGTCCAAAAGCTGAGTATCCAAATTGATTAGAGTTTAAGTCATTTAACTTTTTCTGAATATAAATAGGATGTCTAGACCTAATAATTCTATGTGTGTGTTTTTTATATTTCTCCTTAACTTCATTAAACCAGGCAGCATACGCCTCTTCTGTTGAGCCCCCTCCTCTAACACCCCAGTCCCCAAATTGTCGATGCCAAGCTCTTGCAAATCTGGCACGGTCATATGCAATTATATTTTTAGTTCTAAACATTGAATCATATTGGTATAAGGGAACCCTAAAGAAAGGGACTTCTTTAGGATGAATTCTTTCACCATTAAGTGTTGGCAGACATAAATCTCCCCCTCCATTTAATTTTATATCTGGAAAATATCTTTTATTCAAAGCAACACAAATCTTAGTTTTTATTTGATATCTTTCAGGAGTAAAAAATTGATATTGAGGAAAAGATACAGCAGGAAATTTGTAATTTTTTTCTAAAATTGATCTTATTTTCATTAAATCATTTTCATGAAAAAAATAGTCAAGATCCATTCTTATTGCCCAATCTCCCGAACATTCATCAAAACCTTTCTGGAATGTCTTACCTATATGTTCAAATTGAAATTCTTCCGGCCAGTCTTTTCCAACGGTCACCACTTCTTCTGCAAGATCTTCATAACACTTTAGGGCTTCTTTCCATGGATCCATTCTTTCTTCTGGATTCGTCATTGTGGTAAATATTGATACGAGTTTGCTCATTTTTTTATACCCATTATTTTTTCTAACTGTTGATGAAAAATGTCTAAATGGAAATTATTATTTATGGTTTTAATAGCATTTGATTTTACTTTATTGAGAAGTTCTTTGTTGTTATATAATTTTTCTATATTTTCCTTCCATGTTTGAAGATTATTTTCTTCAATAAAAAAGATATTTTCATTATTTAGAAAATCTTTGTAACTCCAAAATCCATCTGTTTTTGAAATTAAAACTGGCGTACCATTTGCCATCGACTGAAGTGCAACACTCTGTCCAGAGGGTTGGAGGGTATTTTTTAGAGGTATTATTGTTATTTTTGATTCTTGATAGTAGTTTCTGAGTTCAGTGTCACTGATTTTATTACTCTGCCAGTGACCATTTATTAGTTTTACATTATCTGTACTTATTTGGTTTTTTTCAATATTGGATGTTACTAATTTGAAATCAATATTTGGTAATTCAGCAGCAATCTTTAATACTAAATCATACAGACGATTTCCATCGTTGCCAACAAAAAGTACACCTTTTTTATTTTTTGGAGTATCACTATCAATTTTCCAGAAGTTTGTATCTATACAAAATGGTACAAAATTGAATTTCTCTTCATATTTTGGATATTCAATAGTTGCATAGTCGAACTCACCCTTTCCAAGAAATATAAAATGATCACAATTTTTTAAAATAGAATTTATCAGTAGCTTTTGGAGTATTTTTCTAAGACCTTTAACATTTTTATGTTGAAATAGTCCTAAAACTACGCAGGTATAGTCTGTTCTCCTTTTTTTTACTGAATTAACAATTAGCAATGGAAGAATAGAACAAGCAATACGATCGCTAGTTAACACGACATTATCACTTCTTAGTAGTTGTTTTATATTTTTGGTTATTAATATATCTGACATAAAAAAAGGTAATTTTGTTATTTTTCTTAATATTTTATCAATAAATTTTAGAAGAGAATTTATGTAACTATCGTTATGCGAAAATTCAATAACTTCTGTATTAAAACCCTGTCTTTTAAAATAAAGATAAGAATAAAAAAATTCTTCAGCATCTTTAAAGTCTTGCTTTAGCCTCTCTTTTCTTCCAGAAAGATAAACATAGGTAATTACTTTATTCATGTTTTTTCAAAGTGTTTCTTTTTTGAAACACTCCTCCTGCGGTAGTTTTTTACACTTTGTGGTAAGAATTTAGAATATTTCTGTCTCATCATTAATAATAAATAATTTATTGACAGTATAGGATTACCTATGGTTGCCTTTATTGTCCCATATTTATTTAAATAATTTAAAAAGCCTGAAAGGAATTCATTGGGATACTTAAAGAAAAGTTTTCTATTTAAATATATTCTATATGTTGGGACTCTCCACCTAGTTATGTCTCCAATTTTGAGAACCGTAAATTGATATCTTTTAAATCTTTCAATATTTGTTAATTTTGAATCTTTTAAAAATTGATAAAAAACACTTTCACAATTGGGATGCTCGGGCATATTATTTATTGCTTCATTAGAATCGATATATGAGCATATATCTAAGTATTTTTTAGCATATTCAGCTGCGAATACTGCATGCCTGTCATTGATACCACCGTAATCCTCTCCTTCTTGTATATAAATACGATTTTTTTTAAAGTTCGTTCTGTGATTACAAATATGGAGTTGATCGAATCTAGTGTAAACAATAAAATCATATTTTTCCAAAGTTTCAAGATGATTATTCAGAATGATATCTTTTATAGCAAAATGAATTTTACCTGAATTTTCAAGACCTGTATCTTTCCCTGCTTGAAAGTATTTTTTATAGTTACCGTTATTAAATTTTTGGTAATATTCATCCCAATTAATATCATCTTCAATAGTCCATAAATACTTTGCATGGGCAGAAAGAGAATTATTAATAATATACTTTTCTTCGGAACAAATTGCTAAATCTGCATGGAGAGGTTTAACCAAATATTTATAAATTGATTTAAAAACAGTTTGGCCACCTCTAGGTATGCCCATAACAATAACTAAAAATTTGTTATTTTGACCCATCTTTTTAAGTCTAGTGTGAACATATGCTTAGAGAGTATAATATTCTATATGCTTTCTTTATATAAAAATACAAACTCCTATGACTAAATTTATTTCAAGATTAAAAGTTTGGTTACTTACTTATGAATACATTTACTTAGTTCTAGTTTTTGTGTCTTCGATTATTTACATGTCAAATATTAGGGAAGTGATGGACCTAAGTTTATATGATGAAGCCAGTCAGCTTAAAGATGGATTAAACATAAAGAAAGGAATATTTCCCTCTGCTCAAGCGTCTCCAATCTATTCAACTTGGTATGCTTTTTTATCACTCTTTTTCAACGACAATATCGATCTTTACTATTTTAATTGGCACTTTTTAACTATCGCTTTACCATCAGCCATATTTTTACTGTTAATTAACATGAGACTTAATCCAATTATAAGTTACACCGTGGCCATGATATTTCTATATTCAAGATTCAACTATCCCTTATGGCCAAAGACTAATAATTTTGGATTACTACTTATAATAATTATTGCCTTAGCAGTAATAAAAACAAAGTTTTCAAAATTAAGAAGTGATATAGATTTTTACACCTTCCTTTTTTTTATTGGTTCATTCCTACGGCCAGAATTCCTAATTTCTGGATTTGTGTATATTCTTCTCAATATAAAAAAATTTACAATGAGACTTAATCTACTCCGAGTATTTTATTTAGCAATTTCTGCTATTTTTGTAAGTTTATTCGGCTTTCCCTTTGGGAATAGGGTCACGGGTGCATTTGGTCAGCATTTTGTCGTTAATTATGTAGAAAAGAATAATCTTGATATTATCGCTTGGGATAGTTTTAATTCAGTTATTAAAGAAACTTTTGGAGATGGAAATAATATATTTGAATACTTTTTAATAAATCCCCAAGCCTTTATTACTCATATTATTTACAACATAAAGAGAATTCCTGTAAGTTTCTTTAGCTACTTCAAACCATACAATGAAGAGTTATATCTACTAGCTATAATTTCTTTTTTTGTATTCTTTATATTTTTAAATATTATTTTTTACTACAAAAAAAATATTTTTAAAGAACTACTGAGTGAACTTAATTCCAAGATTTTTTTCAAAGATAATAATAATAAGGTTTTTATTTCGTTAATATCACCATATTTTGTAACAGCGGCATTAATATTTCCACGAGGTCACTATTTTTTATATATATTTTTAGGTTTGTTATTTTTGATTGCATATAACTTTAACAATTTTTTAAATAAACCATTTGCTAGATTTTCAAAGGGGTTAACCATTTTATTTATACTGGCATTATTTTCAATCACTCATGTAAACTCTCAAGATAAGAACAACTTATATGTTTTTGAAATATCTAATTTTATTAGTAGCTATGCTTCAGCTGAAAAAATAACTGAAGTAACCATTTTTTCTGGTGACGGGAACTACTGTGTCTACGTTTATTCTGATTGTGAACACAACCCAGGTTTACTTAGCTCTAATGATTATCTTTCATATCTAAAGATAAATAAGATTGACATTTTAATAATCAGTGAAAGATTGTTAAAAAGTAATGAAGTTGCCAATCCTGGTGGTCCAGAAAAGCTAGTTAACAATATTGAAAATCTTGGCTACATTAAGAAAAAAAATATCTGGGAAACCGAAATCTACGTATTAACTAAGTAACTTTTTTTACTAAAACTCGAGGATCTAACATGGAGTCAACATTTTCTTTTGAATTGGACCATTCACCAATTTTAAGATAATTACTTATTTTATATTCTATTTTCTCTACTTTTTGAAAGTCAACCATTTCTGGATTCAAGTGACTTTTCATATATAAACTCGTATAGTAAAGTCTTTTTAAATTTGGTGAAAGCAAGGCTGCAGCTATTCCAAATGTTCCTACACCTGATAAGCAGAGGTTCGTAGCATTAATTAATGTATTGAAATCTTCTTCAACAGAACTACTTTTAATTTCTACATTGTGACTAGCTAAGTTTTCTAAGTAGCTTAGAACAGGATTATTCTTAGCTTCACTTGTTACTATTAAAATATTTTTATAATTTTTAATTACCTCTAAATAGAAATTTAAAGGATTTTGAACCTGATCAAAATGTTTAGTTTTTTCGAATATATCACCACTTCTTATGTGGATTACCAATGTGTCATTAGGAATATCTATTTTTCTGTAAAAATTAATATTTGGAAATATTTTTTCTTGAAATATTCTGTGCATTTTTGGAGTAACGTCAGCATATTTTAAAGCCTTATTTTTTGGTGTGTCTAAGTTAATTGAATTAGTGTCCGTATAGTTAAAAAAACGGTACTTTTTCTTCAAAATAGAATTAGAATTTCCTATTACAATTTGTTTAATTTGGCTGTGACTTTTTGTTGTAAAACTTGTTTTATATATTTCAGAAAAGGCAATACCATTTGCTATTTGCTGTAAATTATTTCCAAGTCTGCCATAGTATTTTCTTATGCTAAAGTGTTTACTAGGTATGAACTCAAGAAATAATAATAAAGAAAAATCTATTTTGTCTTTAATCAGCATTTTTAGATATTTAAATTTATTATAAAAAGACATATGTCTAATTATATACTTATTAATTATGGGAAGTTCCCAGATTATGTTTCATCTACAGTAAAATCGATTCTTAACTGCGAAAACAAACCAAATATTTATTTATGCAGTGATGAAGATATAGAGCACCTTAATATAGGAAATGACAGGGTTCATTACATTAATTTAAACAACATTGAATCAGCTGCAACGCAAAAGATAAAAAAGTTAAAAATATATAGTAGTTCTCAAAGTTTACTACTGAATACATCTTTATGGAGAGTTTTTGCATTGTCAGACGTTGCAAATTTTCTGAAGCTTTCTTCATTTATACATTTTGATAATGATGTACTAGTTTATGAACCTTTCGAGTCGTTCTCGGAAGATCTAGACGTTGGTAAAAACTACATTACAGAAATATCAAAATCCTCATTTGTATTTGGATATATGTATTGTGGTGACTTGAGTTCATTCGATAGTTTCATAAAAGAATTTCTTTCTTTTATGTCAAGAAAAAGATTTCTTTTTCAGAGAAAGATTAGTCTCAAGTGGGTATCAATATTATCCAATATAAGTATTTCACTTAGCAACAAGTATGACAATTCTTTTAAGTTCAACGAAATGAGTGTTATCCACAAAATAAATAAAAAAATAAGTAAAATTGAATCACTCCACTCAATTCCACAAATAGATTCTGAATTCATATTTGATCCGGGTGATTATGGTTTTTTATTTGATGGACATTATTATGAAAGTGGAGTTGCAAATATTTATAAAGAGAATATTGTTGGTTCGTATTTATTAAGAAATAAACCAAAAATTATATTCGAAAATTGCAAGCCTAAATTAATAACTAACAATAAAACATATAAAATAGTAAATTTACATATCCACAGTAAAAATTTAGAAAGATTTGTTTTTGATTCTATGCCACCAATAGTCAAATGAATGATAAATATCAAAATCAAAGTTAATTAAATATTCTTCATAAATCGCTAATAAAGCATTTTCATCAAGTTCTAAAAAATCCTCCCACTTGTTTAAAATTAAACACGGTATTTTATTTTTAGCCAAATTTGTTGAAAAGCTATTTTTTATTGTTATTGGCACAGTATTTACAAATAATGATTCCCATATTCTATGTGTGTCGAGTCCATTACCAGGTGGACATATTGCAAATTTATAATTAGATAGGTTTTGTAAGTATTCATCTGGTGAAAACTTTTGAGTGTCTACATAATGTACTGAATTAAAAAATTCTTCTATGGGGTATCTTATTTCATTATTCGTATTTGAATTGAAGTTAGAAGTTACTAAAAAATTCTTCTTTGTTTTTTTAATTTTTGACCTATTCAAATTTTTAATTTTACCATTCTTGAGAAATCTTCTGTTTTCAAATCCTATCGGAAGAATATGTAAGTTGTGATCTTCAGGCATATTTAGATTCTGAGTCCAAATTTCGACATTTGAATAATCTATATTATCAAGAAGTGATGAATTAACCTCATTATCATTATTATGTGCAATAATTGTGTACTTAGTTCCTTGATTCTTAGTGTTAACATTCTTTAAAAATTCACGAAGGTATTCTAAATTAACAAAGACTATTTCACCTTCTTTTATTTTCAAATCGATTTTTCTAGATGTTTCATCATATCTATGATTTGAAAATTTTCTTAAAGTATCACCACTTATGAACGGATAGCTTGAAGGTCTGTAAATATTGGGATATTTATTAACAGTAAAATCAATAAAGCCTGCCTTTGACCTATAGAAGATAAATCTAAATGGCTTTTTAATGTAATTAATTACTTTCTTTATTAACATAACTTTCGAGCCTATATTCGAATGAAGATTTAAAATTTATTTTTGTAAGAAACTTCTTATTTACAAAGTAGTATATTTTTTCGAAATCATTTTCAAAGGAGGTATTATATTTTTTTATCCCAACAAGCCCATTCTTTGAAAGTTGAAAACAAATAAAATCTTGTTCATAAAAAAACATGAAATAGTCTTTAAGAAAATTTCTAGAATCAATATTAAATTTTGAAAATGCAAATTTTACTATTTTAATCTGATTTTTTAAATTACTAAAATTCTTCACATAGCGTAATTCATAACCATTCAG
>CERI01025284.1_pt1 | contig 11319 bp, 11 predicted proteins | sample 350261 | NCBI WGS metagenome assembly CERI01 (sample SAMEA2620979, study PRJEB7988) | marine metagenome | isolation source: saline water (ENVO:00002010), including
TTTTCGCCCATTGCAAAAACAGAAATTCCTTCAATGCTTCTACCTACTTTAACTTTATCATCATCAATAAAGGCAATTACATTTACTGAGTTGCTATCGTCAAGGGCTCGCTTAGCCTTCAGACCATTGGTGCCTGCTCCAAATAAAATTGTTGTTGTCAGCTTTTGTTCTTTAGAAACTTTTGCATAAAGAAGCTTTACAATAAGTCTGTAAAGGGATAACAGAGATAAACTAAAATAAAATAGAAGTAATAAGTAGTTGTAATGCGATCTGGTGTCTGCTTTGACATAGAATGCATAGAGAACGATCGTCAGAGCCAAGCCAATTGTAATTTTCCCTATGTCAATGAAGGTTGTGAATCTTAGCATCATTCGATATCCTCTGGCTAGGGTTAAACAAACTAGAGCCAAAACAATAAAAATGATTTTATCGGATAAGGAACGGATAACAATGTTAGAACCGTTGAGGAACATTAAAATTTCTACAGCTAACAACAGACAAATACCATCCAATACATAAGAGTATTTTTTTGAATAATGGTACTTAAATATTTTTTCAAACATAAACCTTGAATTTACTTATTCAAAAAAGAATGAATTGATTTTTTAATTCGCTCTTTTTGGTCTGAAGTTAAATTACTACCCGAAGGTAAGCATAATCCTTTTTGAAATAGTTGTTCTGAAACTTTACCCCCAAAATATTGGGCATCTTTGTAAAGCGGTTGCATGTGCATGGGCTTCCATAATGGTCGGCTTTCTATATTATTTCTTTCTAAATGTTTTCTGAATTGTTCAGGAGACAAATTGGAGTTTTTGAACTGATCAAATAATACACAGCTTAACCAACGGTTTGAATAATACCCTTGGGGTTCAATTAAAAATTCTACACCCTCCACTTTACCAAAAATATTTTCGTAAAATTTGTGATTATCTCTTCGAGCTTTTACACGATCCTCCAATACCAAAAGTTGTCCTACTCCAATGGCTGCTGAAATATTGGACATTCGATAGTTGTATCCTAGTATTGAATGCTCAAAATAAGGTGCTGTATCTTTGGCTTGTGTCGAAAGAAATCTAGCTTGTGTAATCGCATTTTCATCATTCGACAAAAGTGCTCCACCTCCAGATGTTGTTATGATTTTATTTCCATTGAAACTCAAAATTCCAAATTTACCGAAAGAACCACAAGCTTTCCCATCAATAGATGAACCTAAAGCTTCGGCTGCATCTTCTATGATTGGAATTTCGTAACGATCTGCTATCGTTGTTATTTCTTTCATCTTAGCTGGCATTCCATAAAGATGAACAACAATTATGGCCTTGGGTTTTTTCCCTTTCTTCAAATGGTGTTTGATAGCTGTTTCCAATGCCTCGGGACACATATTCCATGTTTCATCTTCGGAATCGATAAAAACTGGAACTGCATTTTGATATATAATGGGGTTGGATGATCCGATGAAAGTAAAAGTCTGACAGAGCACAACATCATCTTTTTTTACATCTAAGAGTCTTAATGCAATATGAATTGCAGCAGTTCCCGATTGAACTACTGCTGCATGTTTTACTTGTGTATATTCAGATAGATTTTTTTCAAATTGGTTAATGAAAGGTCCAACTGGTGCAACCCAATTTGTGGCAAATGCTTCTTGAACATTTTTCAGTTCTTCTTTTCCCATATGGGGAGAGGACAACCATATTTTTTCTTCCTGCATTAGTTTACTATTTTCCCTGGATTACCTACAACTGTTGCCCCATCTGGGACATCCTTATTAATTACCGCTCCAGCTCCAATAATAACATTGGATCCGATCGAAATTTGAGGAATAATCACTGCTGCTGCTCCGACTAAAGTTCCAGAGCCTATTGTAACTCCTCCACAAACAGTCGTATTGGGTGCTAGGTGAACGAAGTCGCCAATCACACAATCGTGATCAACATTACTCGAAGTGTTTATGATACAATGCTTTCCAATTTTTGTGTTTCTTTGAATTACAGCATTATGCATTACAACCGAACCAACATCAATCGAACTCAATCGGTCGATTACTGAAGTTGAATGTATCAGTTTACCGAAGCTGTGATCTATTGTTTTAGCTATTGTTTTTCTGAGTTGATTATCCCCAATTGCGATAATTACTAATGCTTCCTTAAACAAGTCAGAGGAGTAGCTTCCAAAATTTTCAATTCCGTCCAATGATTTTGTTTCATTGTCATCAAAAACACCTTCAACTTTTATTGAATTATTATTTTCAGCAATACTGAGTAAAACTCGAGCATGAACTCCACAACCGAAAAAGATGAGTTTAGTTGTTTCCTTCAAAGCGATCCATTGTTATTTGATTAGAAGCATTTACTTCTTGAGTGTGAAAAATTTTGTTTATCGTCATAAAAAGTATTTTAATATCCAATTTAAAGCTCTGATGCACTACATACCATTTGTCGTATTCAAATTTTTGTTGCCAACTAATCGCATTTCTTCCATTTACTTGAGCCCAACCCGTAATTCCAGGTTTAACCCAGTGACGTTTTTGTTGCTCTAGGTTGTATAAAGGTAGGTATTCTGGCAATAATGGACGCGGTCCCACAAAACTCATTTCGCCTTTGAGGATATTCCATAGTTGCGGTAATTCATCTAAAGAAAGATTTCTGACAATTTTCCCTATTGTAGTTAACCTTTGATTATCGGCCAGTAAGTTACCATGATCATCTCGGGTATTCCGCATGGTTTTGAATTTGTAGATGGTAAACAGTTTCCCGTTTTTACCCGGGCGGATTTGTTTGAAAAAAGGGGTGCCGAGGTTTTGTATAGATAAAATAAGAGCTAAAAAAATTAGAGCAGGCCATATTAAACAAAGGATTATCAATGCGAACAAAAAGTCAATTGCCGGTTTTATAAAAATTTTATACATTTTTTTCCAAAGCTTTATATTCTTTTAGGAGTAGCTCCCAGAAAACTTCTCGTTCAAAGTTTGATATAATGAAGTTACGAATTTCTGAATTCGAAGCCTTCAAATGATTGGGGTTTTCTAATAATAACTCCATCTGTTCCTTTAAAATTTTACTGTTTTTTGCAGGAACAATTAATCCGTTCTCTCCTTGTTTAATAAGTTCGTTACATCCATTGATGTCCGAAACGATACAGGGTACTCCCATTGCATTTGCCTGAAGTATGACGTTCGGAAATCCTTCTCGATAACTTGGAAAAGTAAAAAGATCTGCGATAGCCAAATAGGGGCGAATATCTTTTTGAAAACCTACCTCAATGATTCTTTCATTAAATTCGATGTTGTGAAGTGTTACTGGAAGGAGGGGATCTAAATCCGCTTCTGTATGTCCTACAATCAGAAGCTTTACATTGAGGTGTTTTTTTGAAATTTGAATAAAAGCATCGATCAATTCATTTACTCCTTTGTCTTTGACTAGGCGACCCACAAAACAGAAAACAAAGTCTTTGGGTTCTATGCTCAATTCATTCTTTAATGCTACTTGCTGAGCTTGTGAAACCATTTCTGGATCAAAGTATGAGGTATCAATACCATTTGATGATCCCGAACCTAATACCTTTATTTTTTTGAGGATACACAATTTATTCTGAAGTATAAACGTCTCAAGTCCTTTGGAATTTGGATATACATTAGTTGAACAAAAATACGTTATTCGCTCTACCGTATTGAGAACCCATCTTTTGACACCTGTTGCTTCCATTAAAGGTAGGCCTGCTACGGTATGCATGCGGACGGGAACTCCTGCAATGTAGGCAGCAAGCATCCCTATAATACCAGCTTTAGGAGTATGACTATGTACAAAATGAGGTTTTTCTTGACGTAAAAAACGTACCAAACGTACCAAACATCTTAAATCTTGTAAAGGGGTTATTTTTCTTGTTATTTCTAAGGGAAAATATTGAACTCCTTGATCTGATGCAACTTTTGCTAATTGTTTTTCATCCGAAGAAACCAAAGTTAAGTTGAAGTACTTACTAAAAAAACGGGGCTGATTTTCTAGTAATTTTTCAATGGAGATTGGAATTGTGGATATTCGAATTAGTTTTTTCACACAGTAAATATAATAAATCTTAAAGCGCAATAAACTCTCTGTATTCTTTAACCGTAAGAGAAAAATCTAAAAGTTTTAGTTGTTTTTGAGCATTTTTTAATCGCACCTCTTTTGGGATAGGGTTTTGTAACAGCCAAAGTGATTTTTCTACAAATTCCTTGTTATTATTAACAATGAAACCATGTTCGTAAGCTTCTAATATTTTTTTAGAATCACCTGCATCAAAAGCAACAATTGGAAGTCCTGTTGCAGAAGCCTCGGCTAAAACATTTGGGTATCCTTCTCCAAAGGTTGAGGTAAATAAGTATCCAATTGCTTTTGAATATAAAGAATAGACATCTTTTCGAACCCCTAGAAGTCTAATATTAGACTGAATTTTAACAGGAAAATAATTTATATCCCATCCTATACCAGCAATCCAAACCTCAATTTTAGGATTGTTTTGTATGATTTTTTCAGAAATAAACTTCAAATTTTCTGTCCCTTTTTGGGGATTGAATCTACCTACAAATAAAAAAAATGGCTTTTCATTTTTAATTGACTTATTTAAATCTACCTCAAGAGGTTTTTTAGCTAGGCGATTAACTATTACTGTGGAGTCTGTTTTTTTAAAAAATGCTCTTTCGTGTACTTCTTTAGATTTATGCGAACAATAAATGATCTTGTTTTTTAATATTTTAGAAGCTAATCCAAAGAGAAGAAGCATTGTTTTCTGATACCACTGACTAGGGCCAAAACTCGAATGTCTTATATTCCAAATGATCGGATGTTTGGTTCTTAGACGTATGTTAAGCTTATGAGCAAAAAATATTGAAGGGTACATCCACGCCAAAATTGTAATGTTGGGGTGTTCAATCAAGAGTGCTTCAATGCTGGTGGAATTTCTTTTCCAATCTAAAACCCTACAATGCTTTTTGATGGAATCATAATGAAAATCTGAGGTTGATCCAGTAAGTGTAAATACAAATTGTTCAACGTTATTTTTCGAAAACTCTTTAACTATCCTAGCAAGCACTGTTTCGGCACCACCATTTTGTAAAGTTGGAATAATGTGAATTATGTTATTCAAAACAATTAGAGGTAAAGAAAATCTTTGTCTTTATAAAAACCTTTGACATCAAAAACAACACCATCTTCTTTTATCAATTCCTTAGGGTTCAATTCTTTGAAGCTGTCGTGAGAGACTGCCAAAATCAATACGTCGTATTGATTCTTTGAAAGGGTTGATAATTTTTGAAAACCATATTCTTTCATAAAAACCTCAGCATCCGCTTTGGGATCAAATACATCTACCAAGAAACCAAATTCTTTGAGTTCTTGAAATACATCTAATACTTTGGAATTTCTGAGATCTGGACAGTTTTCTTTGAAGGTTGCTCCAAGAATTAATGCCTTTGCATTTTGACTTGTTTTGTTTTGTTTTAGTAGATGTTTTACAATCTGACTTACAATAAAAGCAGGTATGGAATCATTAATTCTTCTACCCGCTAAAATTATTTCAGGAGTGTATCCTAATGCTTCCGATTTGAATGCTAAATAATAGGGGTCTACTCCGATGCAGTGACCTCCTACAAGTCCAGGGAAGAAATTTAAAAAATTCCACTTTGTCCCTGCAGCTTTAAGTACCTCATGGGTATCTATTCCCATCTTACTGAAAATAATGGAAAGTTCGTTTACAAAAGCAATATTGATGTCTCTTTGTGTGTTTTCAATGACCTTTGCTGCTTCAGCAGTTTTTATGGTTGGTGCTTGGTATATTCCTGCTTCTATGATTGATCCGTAGAGTTCAGATAATTCTTCAAGGGTTTCTGGAGTTGAACCAGACACCACTTTTGTAATCTTAGTAATGGTGTGTGTTTTGTCTCCTGGATTTATTCGCTCCGGACTATAGCCTACATAAAAATCTTCGTTGAATTTTAAACCGGTTTTCTCTTCCAGAATCAGAACACATACTTCTTCTGTTACACCAGGGTATACAGTAGATTCATATACGACCGTATCTCCTTTTTTAAGAACCTTAGAGACTGATTCCGTTGCTTTAATCACTGGAGTTAGGTCTGGACTTTTGCTTGAAGTTACAGGTGTTGGAACAGTAACAATATAAACCGTACATTCCGAAAGATCATCAAGAACTGTCGTTAGATTTAAAGAACTTCCAATTACTTTGTTTAGTTGTTCGGGTGTTAGTTCATTGGTTGAATCTAAGCCTTTGTTTAATTCTTTTATTCTCTTTTCATTTATATCAAAACCAATTACCTCATGTTTTAATGCAAAAGCTACAGCTAAGGGCATCCCAACATAGCCTAGTCCAATGATTCCTATGGATGTATTTTTCATATACTTTCTTTGTAGTACTCTTTATACCAAGAAATAAATTTTTCTATTCCTGTTTTAATTGTCGTATCCGGTTTATAATTAAAATCGTGCACCAAATCATCTACATTAGCGTAGGTGCTTGGAACGTCGCCTGCTTGAAGTTCCATCATGTTCATTTTAAATTTACCACCAAAAGCTTCTTCTATTGCATAGATGAAATCCATTAATTTAACTGGATTGTTATTCCCAATATTATAAATTTTATAGGGAGCTTTTGTTGGATTTAACTCAGATTTTTTTTCTGGTGCTTGTGCTGGATTTAAAATTACATTAACTACCCCTGTTACAATATCATCAACATAAGTAAAATCTCGTAACATATTTCCATGGTTAAAAACATTAATTGGCTCGCCTTTTCGAAAGGCTTCTGCAAATAAGAATAAAGCCATATCAGGTCTTCCCCAGGGTCCATAAACGGTAAAGAACCTTAGTCCGGTTGTTTTAATTCCAAAAAGATGTGAATACGTATGTGCTACTAGTTCATTTGATTTTTTGGTAGCTGCATAAAGGGATATTGGTGAGTCTACTCGATCTTTAGTGTAGAAAGGCAAATCTTCATTTCCTCCGTATACAGACGAACTTGAAGCGTAACATAGGTTATCGACTTTATACGTCCGACAAGCTTCTATAACGTTCTGAAAACCAATAATATTACTTTGAATATAAGCATCTGGATTTTCTAAAGAATAACGAACTCCTGCTTGTGCAGCGAGATTACAAACAGCATCAGGCTGTTCTTTTTCAAAAATAGAGTTGACTGCTGTTTTATCTTCTAAAGATACCTTATAAAAAATATAATGCTCATGCTTTGAAGATAGAGCTCCTTTGTAAAGTGAATCATTCCAAGCAATTCCAGAAAAGGCCAAGCGATCCTTTTTTAAATTCACGTCATAATAATCATTGACTTGATCTATGCCAATCACGGTATGACCTTCGTTTAAAAGTCTTTCTGCTAAATGAAAACCAATAAAGCCTGCGGTACCTGTAATTAATATTTTCAATTTTTTTTTTTATTTATATGGTTTTTATCCATTCACTAATTAATTTAACGTTATCCTGAATAGCTGTGTTTGTATCAACTTTCAAGATTTTCACTTTTTTCTGTGTCAAAATTGAGTATATTTTTTCTGAAAAAAGAAGTGATTTTATTATTTCTTCTTCAGAATGCTTTTTTTTGCCATAAAAACCAAAATTGTTTTTACTTCTTAAACTTACTCTGTCTTTTAAATTATCGAGGGATGCACTTGTATAAATAACCCCATCGGGTAAAACACAATGGTCAAAAAAAGTTGCAAAGTGATAAAACGAACCTTCAATAGCAAAACTTACCCCCCTTTGGATAAGAGACTCATCATGAATAACTAATTCTTTTTGAGAATGGTTTTTTAAAACAATATGGTTTGTTAAGTCTTTAAGTAAGTAATTTAATCTAACTAAGGTTTTCGCTTTATCAGTATGTTTAGAAACTTTTAATTCATTTAAAACGTAATTTAATAAGGTGTCCACTTGTTTATCCCCTTTCAAATAATGATAAAAATCGTAATTCGAAAAGACCCTGTCCTTTATCGGCGTATGTAGAATTAGCTTTAGAAGATTGTATTTTAAAACTGAGGTTTTCTTTATTTGATTTAATAAAATAGCGTAAACTTCCTCTCTTGCGTTAGAATAAGTTGCAAACGATTTGTCGCTTAACAACTGAGTGTGTAAGGTTGATTTTCCAGAACCAATGGGGCCAAAAAATTCTATTCTTTTCATTTTTCTTGGTTTGTTAATCTTTGTGAAGCATTTTCTAAAATTAGCGATGTGATTTCTTCCATATCTAATGATGCATCCATTTCAATCACTTCTACATGCTTATCAAAGCTAAGACTTTTAATACCATTCTGCTTTTTTTCGATCTCTTGATATGTCATTTCTGGTCTTCTTTGCTTCAAAACGTTAATATCACCGATAAGTTTAACTACTATGTCAGGTGCTATTTCCTCTGATAAAGCATAGCATTTTCTTTCAAATTTTGCTATTTGCTTTAAGATTAGGGAGGAGGTGTTTTTCCATTCACCCATATGTAAACCATCATTATATCCCTCGATTTGAGTTTGTGGATATCTATCTGTAATGCATAACATTCCGTGTTTTCGGTAGTAGGATAATCGTTTTAACTTCGTTTTCTTTTCTATCGCTAAAGAAAGCAAATAAATGATCATGAAAATAGATTTAAATGAGAATTTAAACTTAACAATCTTTGCAGGGGAAGTTCCTTTTTTATTCTTTTTTAAAATGCTCCCTGCGAATTTGAGTAAATCTCTATGCCAACTTGCTGGACCGTTACCAGAACCCATGTAAATGTATCTAACGTCAATTTTTTTTGACAAAATGGTTTTGACCCTTTTAACTTGGGTAGACTTTCCACTCCCGTCGGCTCCCATTATCGAAATAATTAAGCCCTTATCGGTATCAAATGTTCTATGCATTCGAATGCCTTGATATAACTTCAACTTTCGATTGATCACAAGCAAAATAATGGAAACCCGCCTTATTTGTTTAATCCATTTACTTTTTAGAAAAGAATATCTTCTGTATGTATTAAGCTTTCTTTTAGCGGTAGTATAGAAGTTTCTTACAATATTATAAGAAATGTTTTGATCGTAAATGACTCCTATAAACGCTGCAACTTTTTCATTAAAATAGGCATTAGTCAATTGGAGAATTTCATTTTTTGAAATCCTACTTTTCAACCACTCAAACTCTCTAATTGCATCTACAACATCTCTACGCTTTTGATAATTTAAGTCGCTTACAGGGAGTTTTAATGCTGTTCTTATTATTAAAAGTAACATCTCATGAATAGGGTCAGAAGTATAAATACCGTATTCCTTATTGAATACCTTTGTTTTTAATATTTCCTCTTCCCAAGAAAGAATATAACTTTTAACTTTTGATTCGCCCAAGATAAGTTTGAAATGAGCGTGGATATGAATAATTTTTCCTTCGTCAAAAGCGATATAATCTTCAACATATGGGTAGCTAACATACCATGCTGTAGTGCATTTTTGAAATCCTAATTGTTGAAGTAAAACATCTACTTTTTCGTATTCATCATAGGCAAACAAAATATCTAGATCGGTGAGGCCACTTACTGCTGCGTCGACGTGTTCATTGCTTTTAAAATGGCAATAGTTAACTTTTAAAGCATGAAACTTATTAAGTGTTTTTTTTACTAAAGGGAGAACTTTATACATTTATATTATTTAATATTTTTTCTACCCTTCTTTGTGGTGTAAAATTATTTAAATATTCCCTAAACGCATTTTTACCCAACTGAGTTCTTTTCTCAGGAGAAGACAACAATTTTTCAATATTGACTTTCCATGCATCAATATCATCAGATTTTACCAATAGGGCTGTTCTATCGTGATCAAGAATTTCTTTATGTGCAACTAAATCAGAAACGACCATTGCTTTTTTATATGCCATGTACTGGGGTAGTTTTAAGGGAGACATATTCGCGCCCGTAGGAGCTCTTGAAACTGGTTTGTATTGTAAAGGAGCTAAAACAACATCAAATGACTCTAAAAAGAAAGGGATATGAGATTGATTCCTGTGGCCATAAAAAAATATGTTATTATTTTGATTCCAATCTTTAGCATATTTTACCCAATGGTTCACAATTTCAGGTTTTCCACCTACAATATGAAAAGCTGAATTAGGCATTTTTTGGGCTGTTCTACAAATTATATCTGTTCCTCGTAAACCAATAGTATCTAGGTAACCTGTATATCCTACATGATAATCAAAACTTTGACCTTTGAGGTTCTCCTTTTTAAAAACTTTAATTTCATTTTGTGTCACTTTTATTGGCTCTTCGGCACTTAACCTAGCAATAATTATTTCAATATCATTTACATGTTCTTGTAACATTTCTAAAAGAGTGGTAGACGATACAATTATTCTTTTAAAATTTTTGAGTTTTAATAAAAGCTTAAAAAGTGTTTTAGAAATAAACCCTTTACCAAATGGACCCAAGCTATGCATTTCATATATAATAGGAATATTTTTAGGAACAAATAATAACTCGATAATGGTTAAACGACTGTAGATTATATCTGGTTGAAATCGCTTAATTTGATTTAAATGGTAAAGGCTATTTAAAAGATTTCGAATCCTCAATTTTCTTGTCAAACGATTATTAAAAAAAAAATTCATCTTTTGAAGGACAAGTTTAAAGTCTCCCTTCAGACCATAAAATTCGTTTGGAGTCTTTTCATGTTCAGCATCTAACGCAGTAAATAAAATATCATGTCCAGCGTCACTAAACGCTTGACACATTCTCATTTTACTCAAAGTATGTGAAATCTCGGAAGGAAATGAAGAACCTGAAATGTATTGTATTTTCATAAATTATGAACTTATCTAATAATTAATTTTTGAATTCCTTCCTAAGAGTTTTAATATCATAATCCTCAAAAATTTCACAATAGGATATACTAGTAATTTAAACCCAGGAAGATTAATTATAACACTTATAAATTGATCCAATACTCTTTTCTTATCAATGTACTTGTCGATGATTTTAACGGCATCTGAACCTTGAAAGATTTTACTTTCGCATTCAATAATCATTCCATCATTAATATCAAATCCTTTATTTCTAAATACTTTTATTTTATCTATAGATTCTCTAGCATTAAAAATTTTGATGTCATATTTCTTTCGAAGTTCTACGTACTTACTGTATTCATTACAGAAAGGACACTCTTCATCATAATAAAGCTTAATTTTCTTTAACATAAATATCTATTATTTTATTAACGTCAAATTTCACGATCTTATTTTCTTCTTTATTAAACCATACATTGGATTTAATTACCTCAACCCTAATTATATCCTC
>CERI01068091.1_pt1 | contig 11316 bp, 17 predicted proteins | sample 350261 | NCBI WGS metagenome assembly CERI01 (sample SAMEA2620979, study PRJEB7988) | marine metagenome | isolation source: saline water (ENVO:00002010), including
CCATCAGCAAAAGAGTACATGCAAAAGCTCGTTAAGGATAACAAAAGCAGGTACATTCTATTATCTGTTAAAGGCGGCGGGTGCTCAGGCTTTACATATGACTGGAGTCTCTCAGAAATGAGAGGCTTCGGCCAGACCATTGATGATATTCTTTGCATTGATGACATGGCAGAAATGTTTGTAGCCGGCTGTACGGTCGACTACGTTAGTGAACTAGGTGGATCCTATCTCAAGGTTATTAATCCAAACGCTACAGCTTCCTGCGGATGTGGAGAATCATTTGCCGTATAACGACAAAATTAAAATCAATCCTAAAGAGATGGACGTAATTGAAAACGCTCTTAGAAATGTCCCGCCAACTAGTCCTGATTTTGCTGCTTGTAGAAAATTGCTCGCCTCTCTACATCATCAGAAAACACCATACCGACCTAAAAAAGGAATTTATGTTTCTGGATAGCATTTAGTGGTTTACAAACTCTAAAAATTATGGTATAATATATCTTGAAGTTGGAGGTTGTAGTATGTCTTTTTATACGTCTGTCGTACGTTACGGCAATTCTATTCTATATCGTGGCTATAATGAACACGGTAAAAAAATCTATAAACGCGAAAAGAATTTCAAGCCTATGTTCTTTACTGCGTGTCAGCAAGAAACAGGCTGGAAGTCTCTCGATGGTCTTAACATCGCACCAATCGAGATGGATAACATGCGCCATGCTAAGCAGTGGCTAGAAGAAAACAGCGATGTATCCGGCCGGAAAATCTTTGGCAGTAAGAATTATATTCATCAATATATTAGTCAACGCTTTCCTCGCGATATCGACTTTAAGCGTGAGTTTATCGATGTAGGTACGTTCGATATTGAAACAGAATACGAAGATGGCTTTCCACATCCTAGCGAAGCCAGTCAGCGTATCCTGTCAATCACATACAAATCAAGTAAGTCTAAGCTCTACCACGTGTGGGGCTATGGTGATTTCGATACTGACAAATCTCTCATCCAGCCTGTGCGCTACTATCGCTGTCGTGATGAAGCAAGTCTACTCGAAAAGTTTCTTACATTCTGGGCAGACGAATCGCACTGTCCCGACGTGATCACCGGTTGGAATCTTCGTTTCTTTGATGTTCCATACCTTGTAAATCGTACAGCTAAGATTCTTGGTGTAGAATCTATCAAGCGTTTCTCTCCGTGGGGTATGGTCGACTATCGTCAAATCACACGCCAAGGTCGTACCGAAGATGCATATGACATCAAAGGTATTGAACAGCTTGATTATCTCGAGCTCTTCAAGAAGTTTGGCTATTCGTATGGTCCACAAGAATCATACAAACTTAATCATATCGCGTATGTCGTTCTTGGCGATAAGAAACTATCGTTCGAAGAATCCGGCTCTCTAAAGAATCTCTACAAAGATGACTTTCAAAAATACATTGACTATAATATGAAAGACGTTGAGCTTATCGAAAGATTCGAAGATAAGATGGGATTGATTACTCTAGCTCTGACTGTTGCGTATAAAGGTGGTGTCAACTATTCCGATACGTTTGGTGTCACAGCCATATGGGAATCGATCATCTATCGTAAACTACTAAGCGAAAAGAAAGTTCCGTTCGTTACAAGACCAGACGCTGGTAAGACAAAGTTTGCCGGTGGCTATGTCAAAGAACCACAGGTTGGTGCACATGATTGGGTAGTGTCCTTTGATTTGAATTCGCTTTATCCTAATATTATTGTGCAGTGGAACATGAGTCCTGAAACTCTAGTTGCGCAATCGGAAGTTGCAGGTGTTGACTATTACATGGAAGCTCCATCTATCGAAGTTCCGTATGCTGTCGCTGCAAATGGTTCAACATATCGCAAAGACATTGATGGTGTTATTCCACGTATCATTGAAGACTATTATGGTGATAGGCGATCTATTAAGAATATGATGCTTGCCGCAGAAACTTCTTATCAAGAAGAAAAAACTATTGAGTTAGAAAAAGAAATCAATCGACTCAATAACAGGCAAATGGCTATTAAGATTCTTATGAATTCGCTTTATGGCGCTCTCGGCAATCAATACTTCAAATACTTCGACCTCAGACTTGCCGAGGGCGTCACTCTTACTGGCCAGCTGGCGGTCCAGTGGGCTGAAAGACATATGAACCAAGCAATGAACAAAGTAATGAAAACAGATGACGTTGATTATGTTATTGCAATCGACACCGATAGTTTATATGTTAACTTTGGTCCTATGGTAGAAAAGCTACAGCCTAAAGATCCTGTAAAGTTTCTTGACAAGATATGCAAAGAACATTTCGAGCCTAACCTTGAGCTTGCATATGAAAATCTATTCGCTAAAATGAATTGCCATAAGCAACGTATGGAAATGGGTAGAGAGGTTATCGCTGATCGTGGTATATGGACAGCTAAGAAGCGTTACATTCTTAATGTACACAACTCTGAAGGTGTACAGTACGCACAGCCAAAGCTTAAGATCATGGGTATTGAGGCTATTAAGTCTTCTACACCCGAAGTATGTCGTAACAAGTTCAAAGAAATATTCAACGTGATTATTTCTGGTACAGAACAAGATACACAAAACTTTATTCGGCAATTCAAAGAAGAATTCAAGTCTCTTTCGCCAGAGAAAGTTGCGTTTCCACGCAGTGTCAGCTTATTTCAAACCGTAGTAAAAAACGGTAAAAGCCAGAAAATTCCTTACGCAGATAAGAAGACTGTCTATAGAAAAGGTACACCTATTCATGTACGTGGCTCTTTGCTCTATAATAAATTAATCAAAGACAATAAACTTAGCCGCAAATATGAAGTAGTGACAAATGGTTCTCGTATATTTTTCACTTACATGAAAGTTCCTAACATCATGCAAGAAAATGTTATCGCTTTTCCAGATGTACTGCCTCAAGAATTCAAGCTAAATAACTATGTTGACTATGAGAAGCAATTCGACAAAACATTCCTCGAGCCACTAACACCAATCCTCGAAGCAGTTGGCTGGACACCCGAGCCAATTGCAACTCTTGATGAATTCTTCGCATAAAATGGTGTACAAATCAGACAAAATGGAGTATAATAATACTATGACAAATTGGGTAAAAGATATTAATGATATGCACGCTAAGTACGGTGTGCATGATTGGGTTGAAGCTAACAAAGATAATGTCGAGATGATGCAAAAGTTTCTCGAGTTTCGTCTTCAATTTCTTGAAGAAGAACTTAATGAAACACGAGCTGCAGCGATATATGATCGCAATGCTCCAGAAATTGTAGATGGCTTGATTGATTTGTGTGTGGTTGCAATTGGTACAATGGATGCATTCGGTGTAGATGCACATGAAGCATGGAATCGTGTACACGCAGCTAATATGGCTAAGGAAGTTGGAGTAAAAGAATCACGTCCAAATCCTCTAGGCCTGCCCGATCTCGTGAAACCAGCTGGTTGGAAAGCACCTGAACATTATGACAACACCGGTAATCTCACTGACGCTGTTTGACAGCATCTTTGATAATAAAACTGACAAACGCGTTGATCTACACGACTTCAACGCGTTTGAACGCGTCTTGTATAAGCTATCCAAAGAACCACGGAAAAGCAAGAAAGATGCTCCACTCATGTCACCAGCAACATACAAGCCTGACACTACACGTGCAAATGATAACGTAGTTGAATGGTGTAACTGGTGTTGCGTTGACGTCGATGATTATGAATTTGAAGGAGAACTATCTAATGACCTCATACGAAAATTTCCTGATTATAGGTTCGTGTGTTACAGCACTGCTAGCAGCAGTGAAGCTACGCCAAAGTTTCGTCTTGTCTTCCCACTTACGAAACCTGTTGCAAATGAGAACATCAGAAATTTCTGGTATGCACTTCAGGTTGAACTCGGCGACCTCGGAGACAGACAGACTAAAGATCTATCTCGGATGTATTACGTTCCTGGAGAATATGCTAACGCTAGCAATTTTATTTTTAGTGTTGACGGTTCTTTTATTGACCCAAACGAATTAATGTTCAAGCATCCAATGCCAGAGAAAACTAATCTTAATAGTTTCTTTGACAGGCTGCCTGCTCAAATGCAAGAGCAGATTGTAGAATATCGCAAGAATAAACTAGATGCTGACTATAACTGGTCTTCGTATCACGACTGTCCGTTCTGGCCAAAGCGTCTAGCTACAGAATATCGTACTATCTCAAAGACTGGTTGGTATCATAAAATGTATCAGATAATGGTAGCTGTAGCTGGCCATGCTGTTGAGAAAAAGTATGCTATCACTGCCGATGAGATTAGCCAGCTGTGTCGACAGTTTGACTCAGAAACTGGCAATTGGTATAAGAATCGTCCATTAGATAAGGAGGCAGACCGTGCACTCGAATATGTATACAAAAATCTATGAGATAGTTAATAGCACTACTCAAGAAGTAACTCAAGAATTTATAGATGATTTTATGAAAGAGTATAACCCAAAGACCTACAGTTCAAAAGAGAACTATGGTTACTCTTGTCTTGAGTTCATCCTGAAAAGGCGCGGCATTGCTGAGCAGAGAAACTGGCAACATGACAGTATCTTTAAAATTCTTCCTGATGTACTTATTGATTGGAAGAGGTTGAACCCTATGTACAGATCTGCATCTATTACTTCACGTGATAGAAGAGGTAATAGTACACGAGGTCGCGACCATACTCATTATGGTTTCATAAATATTAACGGAAACCCTTTCAAGCTAGGAGACACTCTTTCATTTGATCTAGTTGCGCTTGAAGAAAAAGATTATGTTTGGGATAATCCTAGTCTTGTAAAAAATAATTACTTCACTTTTTCTCCAAAAAAACGTAAGTGATTGATTTGCTTAGATATAAAAGTGCACTTTTTCCTTTACATTCAAAAGAAAATAGTGTATAATAGATCTATAAAATGGAAACAGAGGAGTTATCAAAATGTACAATAAAACCACATTATCGCATGTTCCTAATCTTATCAATGACTATCGTAAGTATGCTGTTGAAGCATGCAACGATAAAGATATGGTTGAGCTTTACGAAGATGATGCGGCTGGATTTCTGTCAGCTCTTGGTATGTTTCGTAACAACAAACTCGAAGAACTAAAGACGTTTGTTGATTATATGGACACAGCTCCTCGTGAAGAAATCGTTATTGCATTCGGTAAGGACCTCGGTTCTGATTGGGTACGTAGTGTTCTTGGTTATGATGTAAAAGGTTGGGTATAATGAAAGCTATATTTTTTATGATTGTCGGTGCGGTTTGTGCTTATTTGTATATGAACCCTGGCGATATGAGTGGTGCTTCTGACATGGTTAAGTCAGGTGTAAACCAAGGTGCTCAAACAATTGTGGAGTTAACAAACTAATGAAAAAACAATTAATTGAAATTGATCGTGAGTCAGTCAAAGTTCTACAAGAATGTATTGACTTGCAAATTAAGAAAGGCCAAGACTATCAAAGCGATGAGTCAGACGTTCTTCAAGCTATGCACTATCGTCGTGGTGTAGATACTATCCATGACATTATGATTGGCAAGATGATGCGTGCTACTTCTCTTATCGAGTCTGGTAATACGCCTAATCACGAATCACTCGAAGATACATACAAAGATCTTATTAACTATGCATCATTTGCAGTATCTTATATCCGTGGCACTATGGACGGTCAGAAGCCTGATCGCGATATGTTTAATAAGAGAATCAAATGAAAATAAATGCTCTTGATATTGGCGGCGAAGTAGTTAAAGAAGATGATCGGTATATTGTCAAGGATAACAAGACTCTCAATAATCTTGTATTGAGTAGTACAGATCTTAAACCTACAAAATCTACAAGTGGCCATGCACATGAAGGACAGGAAGAAGTCTATCACTTTCTGAAAGGCTCAGGTAAAATGGAGCTTATCGACATTGATGGCAAACACCACAATAGGTACGTGTCTGCAGGTGACATCGTCTTGATTCCAGATGGATGGTTTCACCGCGTGCACGCTGGCCCGCACGGTGCTTATTTTGTCTGTGTATTTGATGGTAGGAGGACACATTGAGAGTTGGTCTAACAGCATCTACATTTGATCTATTGCACGCTGGCCATATTGCTATGCTGCGCGAAGCTAAAACACAGTGCGGTCATTTGATCGCAGCTTTGCAGGTAGATCCTACTTTGGATAGGAAGAATAAGAATGCTCCAATCCAAAGTATCGTTGAGCGTCAAGCACAATTGGCTGCAGTAAAATATGTCGATGAAGTCATTATTTATTGTACAGAAGCCGATTTACTTGATATAATAAACATGTATGATATTGATGTTCGTATCCTCGGAGAAGAATATCGATTGAAAGATTTCACAGGTAAAGACGAATGCCGCAATCGTGGCATAGAGCTTTACTTCAACAAACGAGATCATAGATTCTCGTCATCAGATCTAAGGGAGCGCGTCTGTGCTAAAAGTAAATGACATTCGTAAACACTTTATTGAGGAACTTAAAAATGAAAACTTTTCCCGAGATAAGTCTGGAGTCAAGACTATTGAGCTTATCGGTGCTTCATTCCACGCCAACGAAGAAGCGATCTTCGGTACACCTAATGACGAATATATTGCTGATGAGCTTGATTGGTATCGTAGTATGTCTACTAATATCAACGATATTGGAGATAGAGACGAGCCTCCAGCAGCTTGGAAATACAGTGCAAATGAACACGGAGAAATTAACAGTAATTACGGAACGTTAATTTATTCTGATAAATACTATAGACAATACGATATGGTGCTTGACGAGCTATCAACCAACATGGATAGTCGTCGTGCCACGATGGTTTATAATCGACCATCCATTTGGGCTGAGTATAATGAGAATGATAAAAACGATTTCATATGCACTAATGCTGTTACTTATTATCTACGCGATAGCGCAATCCACGCTGTGGTCCAAATGCGCTCAAACGATGTCGTGTTCGGATACAAGAATGACTATGCTTGGCAGCTCTTTGTTCTAGAGCAATTAGTTTCTGATTATAATCGATGCTATCTGGATGCAGCTTGGGATGCAGACTATCGTAAAGAAATGATAGTCGGCAATATTACATGGCAAGTACAAAACTTGCACGTTTATGAAAGGCACTTCGATCTTGTCAAATAGATTAAATATTCAGATAACAAACGACAAGTTTAAGTGGGATAAAAGATACTTATCTTTAGCTAAAGAAATTTCAACTTGGTCCAAGGATCCTTCAAGCAAAATTGGCGCTGTAGCGATCGGATCTAAAGGAGAAGTTCTAGCACAGGGTTACAATGGTTTTCCTCGAGGTATCAAAGATCTACAAGATAGATACAACGATAAAGAGAGGAAGTACGAGCTGGTAGTTCATGCTGAAATGAACGTGATTTATAACGCGACATATAATGGTGTATGTCTTAATGGAGCCACATTATACGTATACGGATTACCAGTATGTTCAGATTGCGCTAAAGGCGTAATTCAGGTTGGCATAAAAAGAGTTGTCATGCCTAAACTAGATGTTCCACCTAAGTGGGAAGAGTCATGGCAAAAAACTAAGGAGATGTTCAATGAAGCAGGTATTAAATGGGACTTCTGTTCCAAATCGTGAAGGCTATTATGATTACATGCTAAGAAGAATGAGAGAAGAAGATGTTAAAGAAGGCATCGATCATCGAACCCCTGAGCAGAAAATTACAGATCTAACTAAAAGAATTAAACAACTAGAAATTGATATGGCTCATGTCATTGCACAAAAATAAAATATTAGTATTAGGTCACAGCCCTTCCTCGAAAGAATACTGTCCGAGGAAGGGCAATCCTTCTATCAATCGTCTCAATCGCTGGTTAGATGACTGTGGTGTTAAGATATACAGCTTTAGTAATGCGTGTGCACACCGTGCGACTTCTATTAAAATGTCAGATATTAGTGAAACATATATAAAAGATATTACTGAGTCTTATAATATTATACTAACATTAGGCAACGATGTGAAACATATATTAACAAAAATGGGGATCGAGCATTACCCTCTCCCACACCCATCTCCGCTTAATCGTAAGTTTAATGATAAAAAGTTTGAAATCAGTGTAATTAGTGGTTTACAATCTTATCTAAATGTGGTACAATAGAACATAATAAAAAAGGATCTTTATTATGAAAAAAGTTGTGATAGCCTTAGTACTAATATCAACTCCAGCAATAGCTGAAGTGTCTTGTGATTACTCGAATAATGTTGAAACAAACTGGACACACCACATTCAAAAGACTAATAATATTAAACGTGATGTTATCACGTATATCGAAGACACTCGTAAGTGTATGGTAACTGCAGATGTCAAAATCAATGGTGTTACATATCCTGCGAGTGGTGATTACGTTTTTGGTCCTGATATGGCTGAGAACGATGCTTGCGATCAGGCTTTGATCAAAGCAAAGAAAGAAACAATGAGTATTGTTTCGACTGAAACTCTATCTTCAAAAACTAAAAGACAGTGTACACAGAAAAAGCCAGTAGTTCAACCTGTTGCAACACCGATTGAACCTACTTTTGGAACTGTTATAGAAACACCTGTACAGACAGCATCTGGTTACACAACAGATCCTTTCTTTACAAAAACAGAAAGCCCTGCTACAGGCTTGAAGATAGAATTTCAAACAAATCTGAATAGCATCTTTGGAGCCTTCTTCTAATGATGAAATATATACTTGGAGTGCTGGCAGTAATTACATTAAGTGGATGTACGTCTGTAGAACTCAGCGCTCAAATGTATAAGGCCTGTATTGTGAAGTCACAAGATGGGTGTCCAATTGATAGAATAAGTGAATGGATAAAGGAAGTATAGTATGAGTAAATTAATTTTAGTTCCAGCAACAGCGTTGATTCTTGGCGCATGTTCTAATACACCACCGCCTGAGACTATTATGTCGAAGCAAATGTTTGAGTATAAGTCTGAACAAGTCAAAACTCAAATTGATCATATGCCTAAGTGGTATACAGACATTCCTAAAAAAGATGATGCAGTATACGCAGTAGGAACATCTGAAACACCAGACTTGCAGTTAGCAGTTGATATTGCTGTGCTATCAGCTAAGACGACTCTAGCAGATCGTGTTGATAGCCGGCTACGTTCTCAAATGAAACTGTTTAAGTCTAAGTTAGGTACTACAGATTTTGATAGTAGTGTACAAACAGAGTTTGAACAAGTGACTCGTAATATTATTGCTGATGCAGATGTTGCTGGTTACACAATCAAAGAATCTAAAGTAGTGCCAAATGGTACACAGTATCGTGCATACGTTCTTCTTGAATATAAGAACGATGAAGCTAACCGAGTTATTAAGACTCGTCTATCAGCAAACGAAAACCTGTACTCTAAGCTAAGAGCTACTGTTGCGTTTAAAGAACTCGATAACGCGGTTGAAGCTCAGAAAAAAGCAGAAGCTGCTGAAGTAGAAGAAGTTATTGAGCTGATGACAAGCACAGTTGAATAATACAAAATCATAAATAAACTATATTTACAAATAGACACTACTATGGTATAATAGTGGTGTAAGGAGCGAAATATGAAGACTATCATTTTACTCGGTCGTGGTACCGAGGGTTGCGGCGTTACACAGTGTGCAATCCAAATGCAGAAAGTTACAGGAGCCACGATCCTTTCTGCCAATGACAAGAAGTGGGGAAGAGCCAAAGGTCTCGATATCGAACAGACTGAACTGTCAGTCGGTACGGAATGGGAGCAGATGGCTAAGGTGATTAATCTACATGATCTATGTATCGTGTATTCTGTACCATCTAAAAGTCACCCACAAGATTGTCAAGACAATTTTCCTAAACTTCTTGATGCTATCACAGTACGCAAAGCGTTTATCAATGTAGACCATAAGGCTGCATCGATTGCACGTAATGCTAACCTTGTTGAAGTATGTAAGAAGATGGACGTGATTATGACTCATAGTCTTGAGAATGATTTCTCACGATTTATGAAGAAGAACAAGATCATGGTACCTCTCAAGAAAATGTCCCTCGGCTTTGACTATGATGGTCACCGAGCTAAATACTGGAAACCAATCGAAGAAACATACGAAGAATACGTACGTTGGATTGGCCGCACAGCCATGTGGAAAGGTCCAGCTCTCATGATTGACTACCACCAAGATGCTTTGATGGAAGCTGGATTTATTACAGTCCTTGAAGGATTGGAAGCTTCTATTCAATATCCATTGGTACTATACCGTGATAATAAGAATGAGAATCCTACAGATCGTCGTAAGGTTGTAAATTACTTTCGGCCTGAAAAACAACACGGCGAAACAGAAAAGTTTAGAGAAGATATGTATGGCACAGAAGAAGCTGGCCAAGGTGCATATCTTTATCCGCAATACACCAACCATGACTGTATGCAACGTTTAGCTAAGTCAGGTTTTGGTGCAGACTTGTATCACCTTAAAGCAGAAACCTATGGAAACAATATTGAGAACTGTCATGCAGAAATTATTGCATGTGGTTCTATTCCTATCTTTCATAAACACTTCTGTGATAATGTCATACATAAAGTACAGGACAAACCGGTGAGCCTATGTAAAGACACTGGTACGATTGGTCTCGACTACACTAATTTTCAACAGTGTCGAGATCTTATGATCAATCTACGATCTTCACCATCGATGAGAGATGATTGGAGGGAAATGGCATTTGAATTTTGGAAGCAGCATTCTGACGGAGCAGACGTTGTTAACGAAATTATCGAACTAGCCACTACCGATGAACACCAACCACAAGGACTCGAGGAGTTTTTCTAATGTCAACTATTTTTATTACCGGCATGGCCGGCATGATTGGCTTCCACTCAGCCAAGAAGTTCAGTGAACTAGGGTGGAACGTAACAGGACTTGATAACTTCAATGACTATTACGACGTTAAACTAAAGCATGCTCGTGAAGCTATACTCAATGGTATAGGCATCGATGTAGTACATGCTGATATTCAAGATCCAGACGAATACGAAGAATTAATTAAGAATGCAGATGTAGTGTTACACCTTGCAGCATATGCAAATCCTCGTCATTCGTTTGAAGAGCCACAGCATTACATTGATACTAATATCACTGGTACTCAAAGAATCCTAGAAGTTGCTGAGCAGTATGACACACCAGTAGTCTATGCTTCAAGCTCATGTGTTATGCATGGCCAGCCACTTCCATGGAATGAGCATGATCGTCCTGCTCACCAGAACAATGCCTATGGCTGGTCAAAGCGATCGAATGAATGCCAGTTTATGCATTCAAAACTTACAAGATCCACCGGTCTT
>CERI01090568.1_pt1 | contig 11316 bp, 18 predicted proteins | sample 350261 | NCBI WGS metagenome assembly CERI01 (sample SAMEA2620979, study PRJEB7988) | marine metagenome | isolation source: saline water (ENVO:00002010), including
ATTTATTATATTGTATTGTTACTGTAGCGATGGGTTATCTAAATGCGCTAAATAAATGACTAATTTGTCTATCATTTCTTGCCCCTTGTAATGAAGATATATATATTCCAATTCTTTTTGTTCCTTGTATCGGGGTAAATGCTTTCCTGTGCTCATAAAAGGTACCTTACCCCATTTAAATGTATCCTCTTTTTCTTTACTAATAGGAAACCATTCTACCCATACGGGTAAAATAACAGGATCGTCTGGGTTGTGTAATTTAATTTTTGTTTTCATTATTAATTGTTTATAAATTAATTTTTGGAGAATAAGCGGCAAAACAAATTTTATACATTTTAGTATTTTGTTTTCTAAGTGTATTTGTTGTATTTATGCTATCCCATCCTACTATATCATCATTTATTCCAATTATTCTCATACCAGGTTTTATCAAATCTTTGTGAGAATTATATACCTGCCCATTCTTGAACACATGAGTTACAATATTGTTTTGGTCTAGTGAAAGTCCCAACCCAAATTCAAATTTTTCAGTTCTTATTCCTCTCATCACGTTTATTTTAATTAAATTCGTGTCCCTATCTTGATAAGTTCCTTCCAATTTATGATACTCACAATTCATTATTTCTATCTATTCATATTATACAAAAATATAATAATATTCAAAGGATAATGAACTCTAGACCTATAGTAATAGACATGACCAAGCCTACAGATGGAGGTCTTTGTTTTATATTGCTGTGGATACTATCATATGGAGCTTCTTTCTTATTTGTGTTATCTTGTATTGGTATGATGAGTGGTATGGATCATGTGTATAACAACATGATACAAGACGGAGAAGAGATTTTCAAGATATCCACCGGGGTGAGTATTATTTCTTTATTATTTATAGTAATAACATGTTACGCAACAAGTGATGGAATTGGCAAGGATTATACATGGGCGTATGTACCTTCTTTGTTATTTACAGGATCATTAATAACTTATATATTTGCACAAAGTGGTATAGACTGCGGAAGATGTTCAAGGCTTTACTTAAGAGACATAGAAGGAAATCTTGACAATACTGCTCTATTTGTGGCACAATTTATATGTAAGATACTTATGACATCATCACCAGTTTATACATTTATTATTATTATGAAAAATAAAATGTATAGTTATGGATACACAGAATATTCGGGTGTGTGTGATGTTTGTTTAGCTGCTTTATGTGAGACGGTGTATTACATACTAATAGTATTTCTACCTTTGTTTTTCATAGTAATAAGCTGCCTTGGTGGTGACATGAGCGATGTGTCTTGTTCTAGTTCTGGTGATTTTAGTGACAAAACAAATATAAGAGTTCCTGGTCAGGGAGTGGAGATGGTTTAAGAAAAAAAATCTTCAAAAGAAGATTCTCTGTAGATATCAAGAGTATGGCTATGAAAAGACCCCCCGAATTTATAAACATCCCTAAAAGGTATTGGAATACAATCAATTCCGATATTATTAAGTGTCTGAATTAATTTTTTCTCATCTTGTTCAACAATTACTAATTTTTCATTAAGACTTAGTATATTCATGTATAATAAAGGTGAATAATTATTATAAGGGTCTGCTGACATTTTCGATGGTGGTGGGGCAGGTATTAGATTCCAGTTTCTTTTTTTGAAAAAACCCAATGTATTATTATTTGGTGGTCTATTTGGACAATATATTAGATGACCAGGTCTTGGTATATTTATTAAATAACTTATAGGTACGGGAGATGTATTATTTTCAAAATAAACTGGTTTTACTTCAAATTCTGGGAAAGTTCTTTTTATCCATTGAAATCCAAGCTTGTTTGTTGTAAACCCTATTTGTACAAATAAAACAGTTCCACATCTGTATATATCAGATGCATCAAAAATTGGATGATTATCTTTTAATCCATAATTATTATTCAAAATTAACTCCATTCTTTTTTTTACATCAAATGGATAATCAGTCACGTATAAATCATCAGACATTGTAGATTTTGGACAACTTATCCATCTACTATTTATATTTGTTTTAAATAATTCATTCATAAATGGAGTATATTGTTGGTGGTCAAAATATCTACATCTCATTGACATGGGTGCCTCTAGAATAGTATTACCTAATATACTGAATACATCTCTTGGACAAGATAAATAATTATATCTTGATTTAAAATAAGGAGTTAAAATTTCTGTATTTTCTTTGCTCTCATCGGTCGATGGTCTATGAACAATAACATCATTTTTTTTTAATATATCTACAAAATAATCTAATTGTATATTTGCATTTTGTTTTGATTCCACAGAAAAATCTTTACCAGATAAATTTTTTTTACACGTTTTTAAGTCATACATTGGTTCTGCATCTGGGATACAAGATTTGTCTATGGTTCCTACTATTATTTCTTTTAACTTCCCCCATTCATTCCATGAATTTACTATTGACTTACTCATTATTATAATATCACAATAAAATACTTATAAATATATTTTATAGGATAAAAAAAGTATTATTTAATTATGGTAAATTTGTTTAATATGTGTTTAATAGAAACCGTGAAAATGTACAATGAAAAAATAGATGAACTAGAAATCGATTCTGTAAAAAATGGGCTATTGATTACAAATATAGGAGATTTATTACACAATATGAGAGGCGATATTAAAAATATAAGATTGTTATATATCTCAAATAACTTTGATGAATGTTTCGATTTAATTGTTAATATGAATGATAATTTATTATTACTTCAAGAAATAATTCAACCAGATTTACTACCAATGTAACTATCAACAATATTAGAAGTAATTTGAATTGCTGAATCTAATTCATTTAGTTTAATTTTCATTTCATCTGTGATTGTTTGATCTTCTCCGTTTTTAGAAGAATCGGTCAGTATCAATAAATCTTCACATATTTTCACACATACTTCAAAGCTAACATTAGCAGATGTCCCTCGCAGGAAATGTGCAAATCTATATATTTGTATTCTTTGTTTAAAGTTTTTTGTTTCTTTAAATCTTTCTTGTGTATTATTTATTGCAAATTTAAGGATTGAAATGATCGCATCTGTATCGCCCCCCATCCTTTCGTTAAATGATACCATATTAAAATGGTGTTTGTAACTCATAATATATTAATAGTATTTTATCCTCTAGGTTTTAAATCTAAGTCCGTTAATAACATCATTTTTAAACAACTCATACTTCCAATCTTTATTATTATTTATTACAAATTGGCAACAATAATCCCCTGAGTGATAATCTTTAGTTATCATTATACCACAATCGTGTAACATTTTAAATTCTTTTGCTAAGTTCTTTTTCATATAATTGCTAATATTGTTACTCCATATATAAGGTTCTATTTTTATGAACCTCTTTGACTCCTTTTTGAATCTGTTTTTAAGTTCAACTATATTTACTGAATATGATGGGTCGTATTCGAATATATTATTATTTGTCATAAATTTTATTAACATTGTTATTCTTTCTTGTTCCCTTTGGTAGATTTTATTAGCTCTTTTATTTATTATAGTACATATTTCTTCTGATATTGGTTTAAATAAATATTGTATATTGTTATATTTTTTTGTTTTTAATTCGTACAATTTTAGGGTTTCACTAAGAACCTTTCTTTCCATTTTATCAAATTCACTTTCTTGTGCAATTTTGGTTTCTAATAAACTAAGTTTCCTTTTATTATAATAATTTGATGTATATTCAGTTACTGAACTTCTATACTTATCATGCAAATATTTACGATAATATTGTCCAAATGTTAGACGTGAGCTATTATATAGAATTTTTATACTGTTTTTCTTATAGTCCTTTTTAAACCACATATTATAAGGATCCACTTGCAGTGCAAACTCTGTCATATACCTGGACCAACAACATTCTCTTGATTGTATTTGTTTGTTGTGCTTGTTTGTCATACTAAATCTGATAAACGTGATAAAACAGAAAAAACTCTGAACATGTGAAATCAATTCTTCTGGTAATCTCTTAATATCCATTTATAATAAAACTATTTATCCTTTAAGTTTTATTATAAAAAAATATTTTGTAATAATAGTATAGTATGTTGTTAGATAAAGAGAAAAAAGATTGTAAAGAACTTTTTAAAGGATTATATAACGGAGGTATTGAAAAGATTGGTTGTGAAGGACCTGGTGGTCTTAATAAAAGTTTGATGGTTGTTGCAGACATAAATATAACACTTGGTATGGTTGTTGCCGTAGCAGCTACTTATTACTACTGTACAAATATTCTTAATAAACCAAAAGGTGGAACTTAATATTCTTTTACTGGAATACATTTTCTACATTTTTTTAAAAATGCTGGTTTTCCTAATCCACATTCACATGTATGTCTCTTACAATGTTTATTCTTAACTGGAATACAACATCTTAGTTCGTCTGCTTCTATATAATTACAAAGTTTTAACATTATAAAATATTATTAATCCATAAATTAATAAAACATTTAAATTATAATTTTTTATTGCTTTATGGATTATAGTTTAGAAATATTACTATTAACATGAATATCATTTACTATCCTCCCAGAAGCTTCTGATAAACCCTTCCATTTTTCATCCCACTCGGCTGCAACTGAACTACTACATGCTATAGTTTTTTCAGGTGGAACTAGTAATTCACAATTCCATGGAAAATATTCATTGAATATCATTCTATAATAACAACCCTCCTTAGTAATGGGTGTATTATGTTTGTAATACATTTGTTTATTATTAAAATCATCATCAGATATTTTTAATTCGCAATTTTGTTTTAAAGTATCTACCCATGAATATCCTACACCATCCGAAAATTGTTCTTTTTGTCTCCATAGTATATCATTTGGTAAATATTCTTTACCATTTTCATCCAATAAATCAAAAGAAGACCTTAATATATCTTTTTCTATTTGTTTTCCTTTTACTGGTCTCTTAATACTAGGATGAATAGTCATTACAAAATCTAAAAGTTCTTTGTCAAGAAATGGAACCCTTGTTTCTACACCCCATGCCATAGGGGATTTATTTGCCCTAAGAACATCATAAAAATGCAATTGATCAAGCTTTCTACATGTTTCTTCGTGAAATTCTTTATCAGAAGGTGCTTTATAAAAATATAAATACCCACCAAAACATTCATCAGCTCCTTCACCAGACAAAACCATTTTAATACCCATTGCTTTTATAACCCTAGAGAGTAAAAACATAGGAGTTCCTGCTCGTATTGTGGTAATATCATATGTTTCTAAATGATATATTACATCTCTTAGTGCATAAAATCCATCATCTATAGAGTATGTTATTGAATAATGATCCGTACCTAGAAAATCAGCTACTTTTTGTGCTGCAATTAGGTCAGTAGAGTCTTTTAATCCTATAGAAAATGTCTTTATTTTTTTACCCTTCATTTCCTTGACAGCTATAGACGCAATCAATGAAGAATCTAGACCTCCAGACAAAAGGAGTCCAAATGGAACATCACTCATTAATCTTTTCTTTACTGCCTTTGTGAGAAGTTCTTTTATCTTTAGCTTACACTCGCTCCTTTCGGAACACATATTTTCTACTAATACACCATTCCACCATCTTGGATTATAATATCTAAACATATCTTCTTCTCTAGTAGATGTTAAACAATGTCCTGGTGGAAATTCCTTTGGTAAAGTGACTAATTTATTAATAGCCTTTAATTCAGAAGAAACCCATAGATTTTTTCTATCATCGTAACCATAATATAGTGGTGCTACCCCCAACGGATCCCTTGCTATGAGAATTTTGTCTTCGTTATTTTTTACTGCTACGAAAGCGAATTGTCCGTCTAACATACTTGGTATATCATGAAGAGTATAATGCTTGTGATTATTAAACTTATTAAACAGATGTGCTATAACTTCGCAATCGGATACACCATCTAGTGACACTTCTTTGTTGCTGTGTATATATTTTTTCATTAAATTTTTATGATTATAAATCTCCCCATTTGCAGACACAAAACATCCATCTTGGGATATAGGCTGAGAACCATCAGAATGTGAATTAGAAATACCAACTATACTCAATCGTTCGTGAAATAATAAATTACTTGTTAATTTTGTACCAATAATAGTACCATCTTCATCATAATATTTTTTATAAGTTTGAGAGGTGATGTTTCCACCCCAATCAGGTCCTCTATGTCTAAGAAACTTTACACTCCTAATTGCTAATTCTTTTGTATCATTAAAATCATCTTCGCTAACACCAAGAGCACACAATATACCACACATTTATATTAATTATATTTAATTATTTAAACTCTTATCTTTTAACCTTTCTAAAATATCTAGAACACCCAGGTTCATATTTTTTAACCTGACTATATGAAATTGCTATTGCTTGTTTTATTGGCCACTTTTTCTTTTTTATATTTTGAGATATTTTTGCACTAAGAAAAGTAGTGCAAACTAATTTACTTGGCTTTTTTCCAAATCTTGATTTAAGAACATACTTTGCACCAACTGCTCTTTTTAAATCTCTCAATAATTCTTTATCTGTTTTTGGAATTTTTTTTCCTCTTACAACTTTTGTTTTTCTAATTTTTAATTTTTTTATCAGTAACTCGTCCCTTTTTGATACCATTTACTCTAAACCTATATTTTAATATTTCCTTCCTATAACCCTATTGGACCCCTCATATAACCTTTTCATATGACAATTCTCACAATATGTAAAATACTCATTAAATGGATTACACGTTTCCCAGTTTTCTCCAGGAGATGGATCTCTTACCATAAAGTATTTCATATTTGTAATAATTTTATCATTTTCAACTCCAGAAAGCCAGGTTTTACAATTATTACAAATATGAAATATTTCTGTTTTGCTCATTTAAAATATATTAATAATTTCCTTTATGTATTATTTTATCCTCTTTGTCTCAAACATAAATATAATTACAAATGATAATAAAAATACATGCGATGTACCAACCCATTTATATTTTTCTATTGTTCTTTCTAAATCTTTTTTTGGCATATGACAGAAAGATGCTAGTTGCGATTCTAGAATGCTATTATCTTTTAATCCTACATAATTTGTTTTACACCCTCTATAAATCTTTGATAGCATAAATAATATCAATAAAAATGATATCACAACAGAACATTGTTTCTTTGAATACCTATTAAATAAAACATACATGAATATTATTAGTACCATTATTCCAGTAGCATTGTCAAATCTAGATCCCCAATCGCTAGTCATATTGTGTTTTCTTGCATATGCTCCGTCGTATATGTCTAATACTAAACCAACAAATATGTATATTATAGCATTTGTCCATAACCCAAGATTTAACTGTTGTATTCCATAAAGTTGTAAAAAGAAAGAAACTAGGGTTATATATTCAGGCTTTGCATCTAAATTTACCAAATATTTGTCAAAGTAATCAAAATTATTAAGAACAAAATTATTAAATGGTATTTCATACCAGGGTTCTATATTTCTTTCTTTTATATGTTGCATACTATATATTATATTATTATTTAAATTTCAAATATATGAGCACGCTGTTTTTTTACTTTCTCTCCATTTCTATTATTTTTCTTTTTTCTTAATTTCCTAAACGTTTGAATTGCCTTATTACGAACTCTATTTTTAAAACTCTTTCTTGTTCTTTTATTCTCTAATTTTTTATATTGTAGTCTAGCTCTTTCTATATTTTGTCTATTTTTCATTTGTTTATTCCAAACCTCTTTAGCATCTTTTTGTGCATTTTTTTTGTTTAATTTTTCAACTCTTTCTTTTAGTTTTTTATTTCTTTTTACAACCATTTTTTTATGTTTCTTCATTACTTCCTCTGTTTTTTTTGTCTCTTTTATCCTTTCATTTTCTCTCATTTTTTGAATTCTAGCTTCTTTTTTAAGAGCAGCAGGCATTTTTTTCATTCCATTTTCATAAGCACCAGTCATCATATTCCAATTTTTCTGTTCTTGTTCTGTAAGACGCTTTCCCTCTGCAACCTTAATTTGCAAAACTGCCTCGTAAGGAAGACCAGAATCTGTCAGTGGAGATGCGTTATTAACACCAGGTCCTATTTTGGGACTTACATGCACAGGCTTTCCTATAAAGGGTTTTGGTTCTGTCCCCGGGGGAAAATATACAACACCCTTTGTTATAGAATTGGCCTTATTTTGGGATTTAAAAAACTTACCATATTTTCTATAACAATCATTCCAATAACATGGTAATGCATCATATAATTGTTTTCTTTTCAAGAGAAATTTAATGTATAATTTATTCTCCTTTTCTTGTATATTTTTAGAAATACTATTTCTTTTCTTGTTAATCAAACCATGTTCATTTACATAATTTTCCCACTTTTTTTTAGTCTCATATAATTTTTTTAAACTATCATCAAAATTTACATGATCATATGCTCTCTTACAATATTTACATTCCATTTCAGAACATCCTTTTTTATTAGAATCATAAGAACATACATATCCTTTTCTTGCAAAATTTCTAAAATGCACTGCTTTGTTTTTTCCAGTTAAAAATAAAGGTGGAGGCATAGATCCCATTATAGCGTTAAATCTTTGTTGTGTAACCTCATCCCAATTTAATGTTTTCTTTCTCTTGTTTATCTCAATAGGGACATTTATTAATCTTTTTCTTTTTTCACCACGAGATTTCAATCTAGCCACTGTTTTATTTACTAATTTTTTATGATTTTCTCTTTTTTCTAAATTTTTTTGTATTCTTTCTTCGAATGAATTAATTTTTTTTACAGGAGGTGTAGGAGTTCGTGTCCTCCTCTTTCTACGTTTTATCCTTGGCGCACCTGGTGTATTCGGTTCTTTTTTATTACCACCTGTATATATATATTCTTTTATTACTCCTATTACCATATAATATATAAAAATATTTTTATATTAACATTGGGTTTATTTTCAAAGGTGGTCTTAAACCAAACAAGACAAAATATAAAGAGAATAATAAACCTATTATTATTGCCCTTCCTTCCGCCTTATATTGTCCTTGTTTCAATATAAGTTTAAAAAATAAATAAAAAAACCACCCAACTAATACACCATGTGCAAGCATTATGACAGGAATTTCATTTCTCATAAAGAAAGAACCTTTCGTTATTGACTCAAACAATGCAGAACCCATATTTAATATATATTAATATCTTTTTATAGAAAATGGTGCATTGATAAATATCTAAGACCCTTTAACTCAGTATTGTCAAGTGTCGATGGATACATGATAGTTTTTATAACCAGACGCGTAGGAGCATCCATATTATCATAATTTTTCAAAAGCCAATCCAAATAATCTGGTTTTTCTTTTGCCAATTCAGATAATACACTACCTTTGTGTTTTCCAAATCCTATAATAGGACTTTTCGTGTATTGAATTAATTTATTAATATTATTATTACTCAACATATGTGATAATAAATCCTTACACATAGAACAATCAGAAAGAGCGTCATGCTCTTGTGATACACTATTCCTATTTACCATATTTACTAAAGTTTCTAGCTTGTGTCTTTCCATAGTTGGATAAATATATCGAGAACATGTCAATGTATCTACTAACTCCATTTCTATAAGAAATAATTCCTTTGCGAGCATATACAAATCAAAAAATGCATTGTGAAATACCAATACATTGTTTGGTTTGTTGTATTTCAATAAAGCTTTATAAGCTTCTGTTTCGTGTATGTCTGGCTTATCCTCTAACATATCGTCAGTTTTTTTGTTAATTTTCGAAGCACCTGGTTTAATAGGAATTTTTGGATTACAAAGATCACAATAAGATTCTTCTACTTCATATGTTTGTGCATTTAATACAAGCAAAGCAAGCTGTATAACTCTATCTTCGTTTGATAGACCCGTGGTTTCTGTGTCTGCGATAATAATCTTATCAAATGACATTATACATATACTATTTGCTAACCTTTAGGTATAATTTATCATAATCTGATAAAAGTTCTACTTCTTCGTATTTTTGTTCTTCTATTATATCCCTGTTTAATATTTTCGATCCAATTTTTACTAACCCAGTAGAAATACATATATAACCAATAAAAATAAATAATTCAAACATTTAACTTATATAATAATCTTTTTTTTAAAATTTATTATTATTACCTTGTATATCAGTTTTATAATTTAGAGGTGAGTAAAATAACTTCAATTTACAAACATGAACTGGAAATAAAGTCCTATTTGAATGTAAAAATCTATCTATTGGTACATTTATACCCCGTTCTTCTATTTTATTAACTAATTTTTTCATACCACGAAGTGTTATAAAATAACAAAATGTTCTTTCTAGTACATTATTAGCAATATACAAGTTATCTTCTATTTTGTTAAATTCTCCATTTAAAACTCCACACAATTCGGGAGAACAAGGAAACATAAAATGCAATTTATCTCCCAATTTTTTTATATTTGGATAAACCTTTTCATTCCATATTTCTTTAGTTTTATCTCCCTTTATAAAAAACACATCATCTTCGAATATTAGAACATTATCTATATTATTTTCTATACAATGCACCCATAAGTCATAATGACTATATGAACACCCTATAACTCCTTTTTGGTGTTTCTTATAAGATCTATTTCTGTATAATTTATTTAACTTTGAATCTATTTCGATTTTATTACCATCAGCTGCGGTCCATTTATCGTAATTTTCCATCCCCCCCTTTTTTGCCATCCTAAAAAACTCAAACCATCTATCTTTTCTTCTATCAAGACTTATAGTGAATATTCTATCAACACCCTTTATACCACAAACGTCTTTCATATATTATACTCGCTTTATATTTATTTTTTTTTTAATAACTAAATAAAATATGCTTTCTGATGGTGTTTTATATGGTGTTAAAAAAATAATAAGTAGCGAAGGTCTTGTATTATTTGATGGAGAAAATGAGATTACTAGACTTGATTTCCAAGGCGAATGGACAATAAACGGGTCAAAGTTTATAGGCATTCAAGGACCACCTGGACCACAAGGTATGCAAGGAGGTTGTGGAGACCAAGGACCACCTGGTCCAAGAGGTATTCAAGGAATCATAGGTAAACAAGGACCACCTGGCCCAAGGGGTATGCAAGGACTTTGTAAAACGATTTCTGTAAATAATGAAACAGAAAACGATATTAAACATGAAAATGAAACAGACGAACAACAAGATTATAATGAAAGTTATTTCACACAAACCATGAAACAAGATAGATATAGACAGGGAAGAAAAACACATAGATCTAGAGAACCTGGTCCCGAAGG
>CERI01026569.1_pt1 | contig 11314 bp, 20 predicted proteins | sample 350261 | NCBI WGS metagenome assembly CERI01 (sample SAMEA2620979, study PRJEB7988) | marine metagenome | isolation source: saline water (ENVO:00002010), including
TTTTATTTTGGATGTTTTAGATTTTTTGGATGTTTTAGATTTTTTAGATTTTTTGGATGTTTTGGAATATGATTTTAACTTATTTTTTGCATCTATATATTTTGATGTGCTATTAATAACAATTTTATTTTTACCAATGCGAATTGTTTTAGTTTTATCATTAAAATGTATAATTGGACGATCTTTTGGTAGTATATTGCGTAAAAGCCAATAACTTCTAGTGGTATCTCTTGCAATATAAATATATCCATCATTAATAGATACCCAAGCATTTTTCTGTAATTTATTATCCAAATAAATATTGGCTGTACTTTTTGTAAATTTTAATTTACTCATTATATATTAGATAAAGATATTGTTAATTTATGAATTGTTGGATATGTGATAGTAAAGAAACAGATTATATTTTATTACCAGAAAAAGATGATAATTTTCAAATTCCTTTAAAAAAAACTACATATATAATAAAATATATTGATAACTTTGTATTTTTATATTATGTTTTATGTAATTGTTGTATGACAGAATATTTAGACAATTATCCATTTGATTTTAAAAAAATTGTGAAGAGAGAAATAAAATAATTTTTTTCTTATTATATTATATAATGAGTGTAATGACAAAAAAAAATTTTTGCAAAAGTGCAAAAGTAAGAAGTCTTAATCGTCCACGCGTAGTAAGAAAATTTAGAAAGGCGTCTCAAAAAGCACATAAATTAAGAACAAAACATTTATCATCTTATTGTCATGGTGTAACTACAAAATCAGACAAGAAATTTTGTAAAACAGCAAAAAAACTTTCAGCAAGAAGATTACGATATGATAATAGAGTAACAAAGACAATGTTACGCCGGGCACGTGCAAGACGGTCTGCACTACTTAAACATTGTAAATAAATTTATTATCAAAAAATAATATTATTTTTTTTAATATAAAGAAAATTGAAAATAATATTATTCCATATGTAGGATTATAAGTCATATCAAATGATCCACATTAATAATAATGATTGCCCAATTTGTTTTGAAAAAAACTTGAAGTGGAATATTGATATTGGAAAAAGTGATATGCATATGTTTAAATGTGGGCATGGAACATGTAAATCTTGTTTTATTAAATTAAAAAATTTACAGGAAGATTTTAGTTGTCCATGTTGTAGAGCTGGTGAACAATTATATTATAAAGGATTTTCTTTGCAGGAAAAGTGTAAGTGGACAACATTTTCTGAATGGTATAATGAATATGAGATATTTATAAAAGCTGGTTCTGCAAATAATGTAGTACATAATTCGATATTTGGAAAACAACTTTTACGGTTAATAAGAGAAAATCGTAAAATTAAACAGAATCTAAAATAGGTATATTATGATGTATAACGTTGTGACGAGGAAGCATATTATAAAATCGATGAACAAAATATGTTATGTATATTTGTGTCATTCCTGAAAGAATTATAATCATCAGATTTATTATATCTAAGTTTTGATCAATTAATATATTATTTTTTGTCATTTTATAATAAAATGTTTTAGATGATATAGAAGCAATATAAATACTGATTAAAGTTATTTTACAAATACTTTGAATATATTGATAAATTAAATAACAGACAAGACCATATTTATTGTAACTCAATGTTGAGAAATATCCAGATAATGATATAATAGAAACAATAAAATTATATAAAACAATATAATTTGTGTCAAATGAAATAAATATGTTCATAATAAAATCTATAAGACAAAGAACTCTAACAATAGTAGCATTCCATTCTAAATAAATAGCTTGATTTAAACTATCCACAGAAACAATAATTCTCTCTCCATTACATATAATTTCAGTATATTCTATACCATTTTCTTCATCTACTGGAGAAATATTAAGATATGGATTGTTTTTATTTTTTATATTAGTTCTTGAGAAATACTGAAGTTCTCCATTTGGAGACATAATGACACCTTGTGTTGGTTGTTCTTCTACAACATAAGATGTTGTTGACATTTTTATAATATAAATGAATACTTTTTATATATGATTAATAAAACTGCTAAATGTAAAAATTATATAATAAATAATTTATTGTATAATTTTTAATTAATAATTAATTTAGAGTGCAGGGAAATTAACAAGATTGGCGCCAATACCGAAGCCAGCACCAGATCTTGCACTAACAGCAAGCGATGGAAGGTAAGTATCTAAGATACTGAATGTTGCTGCAGCAGTTAGTGCAATAAGTAAACACTCATCGACGCGGAGGCGTCTGGAGGGAATAACATAAGCAGCTAAAGCAACAATTAAGCCCTCAACAAAATATTTGAGGGCTCTTTTGACTAATTCACCAAGATCTAAAAATCCGCCAAGAGACATATTATACTAAATATCGAGAAAAAAATAATATATAGTTTTTAAAAAAACTTAAAATAATATACAAATATATTTGTATAAATGGCTGATATTTCTAAAGAAACGTTTTTAAAAAAAGATGATCCTAAATATATTGATTTATTAGATGAAGATATGCCTCTTGCTGGGCAAAAATTTGCTTGTTTATCATTTGTTTCACCAGAAAAGATATTAAGACAGAAAGAACAGTATTATTTTGACAGTTTTTTAAAACAATATGATTTAAATAAATCAATGGAAAAGTTTACACAGTTTCTAAACTTTGTGGCTTTTAAATATAAAGTTGATTTTGATAAACTAACTAAAGATCTTACAGAATTTTCAAAAGAAGAAAAAGATAAATTATTTACAACAAATCTTTATGATGAGTATAAGACATATATTGATAATCATGAGGATGATCTAGAAAATAAATTTAAAGAGGAACACACATTTCAAACTTCTACTAGAGGATTAAAAGTTCGTGGATGTTTTCCTACACAACAAGAGGCTGAACTCCGATGCAAAATGTTGCGCGAGTTAGATCCAAATCACGATGTTTATGTTGGTCCAGTTGGTACATGGATGCCATGGGATCCAGAGGCATATAAGACTGGTCGCGTTGAGTATATTGAAGAGGAATTAAATCAATTAATGAATGAGAAACAAAAGAATGAGAAACATGCAAAAACAGAATTTGAGAAGCGTCTAAAGGAATCGCGTCGCCAAGCAATTGAAGATAATATTGAGAAAGCTAAAGAAAGTGGTAATGTTTTAACACAAACACTTAATGAGAGTGGTGAATTAGTAAATGTTAAAGATGTTAACAGCATAGAGAAATCTCTATTAAAAGAGAATGAGGTTGTTACATCTGACACAATTAAAAACACACTGTTCAATGATGAAAATGTTGTTTTAGATAAAAATACTGATCATGGTAAAAGTCAGTTATCAGAATTTAAGAATAGAGAGAAAGATGTAGTAGATGTAGTAGATGTAGTAGATGTAGTAGAAGATACTAAAGAGTAAATAATTAATTTAATATTTTATTGATAATATTAAATTATTCAACTAAAGATGCTCCCGCAGAATTTGGTAATAATGGATGATATCTAGGGGTTAATTGTGGATGTTCTTGTTTAGTTGTTTCAATCATATAATTAACCATTTCTTGTTCTAAAGTATTTTGGTCTTTTAATTTATCAGAAATAACAACCTCAGATGTAGGTGTTAAATTATCATAATATTTAACATTTTTATTAATATTACGAAGATTAGGTTTTCTATATTCCATCATTAAACATATAGCTAAAACTAATGCTAATCCAAAAGACCAAAAGTATTTATTAGATAATAGTTTATCAAGGCTAGTCATTATATATATTTAACATTTATTTTTTGTATAGAATTAAATAAATTGAAACAAATATTATTGTATAGATTATTATTAATGTCCCACGAAACTTACTTAGGTCAAAAAGGTTATTCAATATATAAAAAAACACTATCATTAAAAGAACAAGTATTTATACGTGAAGAATTAACTGTTAAACCATATGTCCCTAAATCGCCAGTTCAACCCCCTGGGTATCCTATTTATCGAGAGTCAAGTAAAAAATTTTATATACCACGTAAATTTGGAATAGATACATTTGGTAGCCCAACTGAATATAGGATTAATGATGGATTACCTATTAATATTAATTTTGAAGGAACATTACGAGAAAATCAATCAATAATTGTAAAAAAGTATCTAAATCATATTAAAAATGGTGATTGGGGTGGATTATTAGATATATATTGTGGTTTTGGAAAAACAATATTAGCATTAGCTATTATTGCAGCAGTTAAAGTAAAAACATTAATTATTGTTCATAAGGGATTTTTAGTAGATCAGTGGGTTGAACGAATTCAACAATTTTTACCAACTGCACGAATTGGTCGTATACAGGGTCAAATTTTAGATATTGAAGATAAAGATATAGTCATTGGTATGTTGCAATCGCTTTCAATGAAAGAATATCCAGATGATCAGTTTGCTGAATTTGGTCTAACGGTTGTGGACGAAGTGCATCATATTTCAGCCGAAATATTTGTACGAGCATTACAAAAAATTATAACAACTTATACTCTTGGTTTAAGCGCAACAATGAATAGAAAAGATGGTTTATCAAAAGTATTCAAAATGTTTTTAGGAGATATAATTCATAAAGAAAAGAGAGAAAAGGACCAAATTGTATTGGTTAAAGCAGTAGAATTTAATACAAGCGATGATGATTTTAATCAAATGGAATATGATTTTAGAGGCAATCCAAAATATACTACTATGCTTAGTAAGTTATGTAACTTTAACATTAGATCAGAGTATATAATTAGTATTTTAATTAATGAACTAAAACTTAATCCTGATCAGCAAATTTTAATATTAGCTCATCAGAAAAATCTGTTAGTGTATATACAAAAAGCAATAGATTACCGAAAAATAGGAACCGTTGGCTATTATGTTGGAGGAATGAAACAAGTTGACTTAAAAATTAGTGAAAGTAAACAAATAATTTTGGCAACATATTCTATGGCTGCAGAAGCGCTAGATATTAAATCATTAACAAGTTTAATATTAACTACTCCAAAAACAGACGTCGAACAAGCTGTTGGTAGAATTTTACGAGTAAAACATAGTAATCCATTAATTATAGATATTATTGATCAACATGATATATTTAAAAGGCAATGGTTAAAACGGTTATCATTTTATCAAAAAAATAATTATAAAATAGTTCATACAAAAGATTATAAAGAAAATAATTGGGATGATATCTCTAAAAAAAATAGTAAAAAAGATAAAGAATTAACAAAAGAGTTACCTATGGGAAAATGCTTGATTAGTATATGATGAATTTGGTTCTAATTGTTGAATTTCTCTTTTTGTAGATAATTTTTCTCCAAATTGTACATTTTCGAGTGGTTTCCACTTTTTAAATTTTTTCATATAAACACACTTCATATAAAGAATTTTTCTTAAATTAACAAATTTATCTTCATTTACATCTTCAAATTCTTCTTCATCATCGCTCATTTCTAATAAATCTAGATTTTTGTTTTCTTTAATATATCGAAAATGTTTATTCATAAGTACACTAGTTTCATAATTTGGTATACAGGCATATCCATAAAAATCATTATCTCCAGACACTCCTTTACAATATAATTTATAAATATCTTGTTCAATAGATGCTTTAATTTTAAAAATACATTCTATGTTTTTTTCTTTGTTATTTAATATGATACCACTATTTTTATTGTTTTTCCAGTTTTGTGATAATACACCTTTTATATTATAGGGCATAAATTTTATCTGAGAAAAAGCAGTTTTTAAATTATCTGTAATAAAAGGTAGTCCAAATACAGTGAATGATGATGTATATGCTTTTTGTTGTAATTCACTATTAAAAATTTTTTTAAAAATATTAAGTTTTTCTGTATATATTTTTTCATTTACTTTATCCCCTTTATAATAATAAATGTCTTCACATGAAATAAATCGTTGATTATTATAATTAAAATATGTTCCAGATATAATTGTGCCATAAGCTAGTGATTTATCAAAACATAAACATGTTTCTTCAACTTTGGTAATAATATTATATTTATTTATATGCATAATAACACATATTGGTTGATTTTTATAAAATGTAAACCATGAACATACCCGAGAACCTTGCGGAATTAAAATATATAGATCAGAGTAAACTTTCCTATGTAATATATTATCATAGGAAAGTTCTAGTTTTGGAAATTTGTTGATAAAATGTCTCTCCTCTATCATTATATATTTTACTCATTTTGTCTTTATAGTATTTTTATTTATAATATTTAAAATGTTGCTGGTGGCCAACTAGATGATGTAAACATATTTCCTTCTGGAATATTTCCCGGTTTATTTTGAGTTAAATCATTAAAGAATTGTTTTAATTCATTTTTCATTTCTGTTTTGTCTATTTTTCCCGAAGATAATTCTTCATTCATATTTGTTATTACTGGTTTACTTGCCAAAGTTTCTTCTATTTCTTTATAGCTTTTACTTGGTTGATGAACTAAATCTTTTACTTTTGGAACAGTTAAAGTATCTTTTAAGAAAAAATATAGATGATGAGCCAACATAATTAATATCAAAGAAATAATTGTCCATTGTACAATACCATACATCATTAATATATATGGTTAAGATTGTTTAATATCATTAAATAACGAGATATATTCTAATATATTAATTTTTAAATTATCACATAAATTAAATTTTGTATAAAAGTATAAATTAAATATTTTATTTTTATGATATTGTACAACCATTGATGCTAACGAATTATTATGTAATTTATATTCATATTGTTCAATATTATAATTAATATGTTCATATGGTATAGTATAAATATTTTTTCTAAATAAGTAACTACTTTTATCTATAATAAATTCTATATTATTATAGTTAAAATTCTCAGAAGCTACATCTTGGGGAATTAATTTTGAAATATTATTATTCTGTATTCTAAATATACCATCACTTGAATAAATCTCTTGAAATGTACTCTTTGTTGCATTAATAGAAGTCAAATTTATTTGTTTTGGTATAGAATTTTTTATATATATTTTCATTCTAAATATTATTATTGTAAAGTATTTAAACTGATTCCATTAGATAATTTAGTATGGTAGAGATTTTAGTAATAGAAAAATGTGGAAATATTAATAATAATAAAATACAAAGTATTGATGATTTATATAAAAAATGTGGATTTAGAAAGAGTGATGATTTTGAAATGATTAATGCTTGGAAATATGGTGATAGTATTAATATTGAATTGTGGGGACGTGTAGTTGGAAAAGAGAATAATAAAAATTTGTATAATTTTATAAGTTCAATAGATCGATCAATATATGGTAATTGTTCTCTGGTTGCAAAAGATAACAATAATTATATTGATTTAACACATGAAATGTGGAATGAATTTACTACTAATAATAAAGTAGAGAAAATAAATACAACTATAAATAAATTAGAAGACAGTGTAGAAAATCTAAAAAATTTATCAATTAATACTAAAAACAAGATAGATAAAAAAGATAATACATGTGAAGTGTCTGAGACATCTAGTGTGTTAGATGTATCTGATATTGATGAAACAGAGAGTTCATCGTCAGATAATTTATCAGATAATGAACTAAAACATGAGACATATATTTATTCAAGTGAAGAGGAGAATGATAATTAATAATATAATAAAATTGAAAAAACTTAAATTAATTTTATTATACAATATAATGAGGAAAATCTCTGATCCAACACAGTTTCGTAATAATGTTATGAATTCACTTTCAAATATCCTTAATAATAAAAAAAATGCAGTAAATCTAGAAAAAGGTATATATAATAAAACATTAGATATTGCAGATGAAAAAAATATTGTTAAAAAATGGGAAAATGCACATTTTACACAAATATATATTGATAAATTAAGAACAATATATATCAATTTAAAGAACCCAACTGTTTTAGAATTAATTACAAAACAAAAAATTAAACCACATAAATTAGCATTTATGACACATCAAGAAATCATGCCGGATAAATGGAAGCAACTTATTGATGATCTAAAAATTCAAAATCAGAATAAATATACTCCTAAGTTGGAGGCATCTACTGATAATTATACATGTTATAAATGTAAATCAAAAGAATGTAGTCATTATGAATTACAGACCCGTTCTGCGGATGAACCAATGACAATATTTGTTACTTGTATTAAATGTGGAACGCGTTGGAAGTGTTAAATATATTAATATTTAATTAATGATATAAAATTTTATATATATATATATATATGTTACTCTATAGTATAATATGTGTATTTGGTGTAACAAATATTATACAACATAGATATATGCCATTGTTTGGTATTTGTAAAAATGATAAATTATATTATGGCAGTGATCAAAGAAGAAAATATAAATTATTATTAGGAATAGATAAATTTGTACAGGATCATCATTGTATACCACGGCAATTTAGAAATCATAAATTATTGCGTGAAATAGAATTTGATGTAAATTGTTCGCGAAATTTAATGATTATGCCAAATAAAAAGGGTATTCAAGAATTAAATCTTCATCCAAATATACTTGTACATGATGGAGGTCATTGTGCATATAATAAATATATTGGAAAACAGCTTACAATAATTAGTAATGAACCAACATTTGATATGAAAAAGTATCAGATATGGCTATTTTTAACATTTTTAAAAGATAATTTACAGTTTAATAAAGAAAATATTCCATGGATATAATATTATTTATATTTTAATATCTCTAATTCTTTAGTTGTTGTTGGAAAATTTTCATCCCCATAAATATCCTGTAATAATAACCATTCAAACATACCACCGGTGTACATATATATATTTTTAAATCCCAAGGTTGTTAATTGTTTATATTTTAAAAATACTTTTTCGTCATTACTATTTTTACCATAAATAACAATTGGTTTATCATTTGTATTATTTAAACAATCATTTAATATTCTTACTTCATCTTTAATATTAATTGTTCCAATTATTAAGCATTCTTGATTATTTTCTTCAAGTGTATTAATCATAATATTATTTTTTGTTTTATAAAATGACTGCATATCTTCAAAATTAAATCTTTTTATAGCATTTATAGAATTAATATTTCCCATATATTAAATTAATCTGAGTTCTATTTAATTTAATATATAATAAATAGGTAATATTATAATATATATATATATATTATAATGAATAAAACACATTGTAAAAAAGTTTTTACAAATTTAAAGCGTGCTTCACGTAAATTTAATGTAAAAAATTTTGGAAAGAAAAATGGATTAGTTAATTTTTATAGTTTAGCAGAAAAACAAAACAATAATAATAAAAATATTTTTAAAGCACTAAAAAAAGCATCAAAAAAAGTTAAACCATATAAATCAGTTACTAAAAAGGGTCTTCGTAAATTTTTTATAAATGCAAAAAAAAATTTAAAAAATAAAACATGTAAAAATGTTTTAACTTCTATGGTAAATGCAACAAATAAATCTAAAAGTGGTAAGGTAACAAATAAAAAATTATTATCATTTTATAAACGTGCTGAAAATATATATAGCAGCTAATTAAATTCAACAATAATTTCAACCTCTTCTCTCTTAATGCTTTTTGATGCAGAAATAGAGAGCTCTTCGCGTTTTTTTCTAGTTATATTAGTTTGTATTTTACGTTTAGCAGTACTATTTCTGCTATTCATATCACTCTCAATATCACTATAATTATCTTCTATATATTTTATTACATGTTTTTCTAATGCCCACTTAAAAAAATTAAGTTGTCCAATTGTTGTTTGTATATACTTATCTGGTCCATAAGGTACAGTAATTCTATCCCACCGACAAAATGGATCAAACCGTTTTTTAGAATATGCTTTTAAATTTAATTTATAGTCAACATATACTTTAAATCTTTGATCATCATTTAATGTATATACAGTATAATGTTTCTTAGCATAATTTGTAGCAAACCAATCTACAATCCGCAGCGAAATACGAGATTCGCCATTAATAATACTTAACATTTTATTCATATTAACATTATCATTCTGTTTATAATAATCTAATAATTTTGTTAACAGAATATCATTTTGTTTAGTATAACTCATTAATTAGATATGTTGTCCTATTTTTTAAATAGTTATTTATAGTTATTCTTTTGTAATTGAAGAATTACGAGGTTTTAAATATGTTTCTTGATCTGACAAAACATCATTATAATCTTTATTAAAAAATGGATTTAAACAAGTCTGTACTAACATTTCTCTCTCCATTATTTCTGTTTCTTTCTTTTCATTTGTTCTGTCTTTTTTTCTAATATTATATTCTCCTCTATACGGTACATTATGAATTACTTCATTTTTATTATTTAATAGTGGTTTATCTTGTTTTTTAGTTTTTTCAAACGTCTCTCCTGATTTCCATACAATACATTCCATTTTAATAATTATATATTATAATTTTAGGTTATTATATATAATATCAACTAATTAATTATAATATAAATTTAAAAATATATTTTAAATTTATATTATATCTTAAATGTCAATCTACCCTATAAAAAAATATATACACCATAAAAAAGAAATATTTTCATTATTATCCCAATTAACAAGCGCCACAGAAATTGATGATGAACAATTTAATAATATTATTTTAAATTTAAAAGATAATCATAATATTTATCTTTATATTAAAAAAGATAAAGTAGTTGGAATGATAACATTATTATTTGAGCAAAAATTAATACATAATGGAGGAATTATAGCACATATAGAAGATCTTGTAGTTGATGAAAAATATTCTGGTCAAGGTATTGCCAGCGAATTAATTAATTATTGTTTAACACAAATAGATAGAGATAATTGTTACAAAATAATTCTAGACTGTAAGAGAGAACTAATTCCATTTTATAAAAAATTTGGATTTGAAAATAAAAATGTACAAATGAGCAAATATTTTTAGACTTTAAAAATATGAGTTAAAATTTTTGTAAAATTAATAATATTCTTATTAATTATAATGCGAATATTTAGGAAAAACAACAAGAAGAACACTGGTGTATTAACTACCATAGCAAATGATTTAAATGAAAAATCTTCAACTATATCCGCATTATCTAAAGGACTTGGCGTTAGTTCTGATATAACAAAAAAATCTATTTTAATATCATTAAAAACTGTGCCAAGATTTATAGATAGTGCATTACTTATTACATTAACCGCTTTATTAACTAGATTTTTTATGTAAATAATATTTTATAATAAAAATAATATTTTTAAGTAAAAAATTATTTTTATTTCTTAGTTTTTCTTTT
>CERI01030440.1_pt1 | contig 11314 bp, 12 predicted proteins | sample 350261 | NCBI WGS metagenome assembly CERI01 (sample SAMEA2620979, study PRJEB7988) | marine metagenome | isolation source: saline water (ENVO:00002010), including
TAAATTTGGTGAAATAATGTTAAAAAAGTTTCATATAATTTTTTCAGCATTAAATAAAAGTAAATACGTTCTCTACTTAGATGGGGATATTGTAATAAAAAAAGATATTAAAAATTATCTTCAAAAATACATTGGAGAGGCAGATATTGTATTCCAGAATGACAAAAGACCCTCCAAGCCAAATCAAATAAACCTTTGTGCTGGATTTATGTTCATAAGATCAAATAAGAAAACTCTAAAATTTTTTGACCCAGAAAAGATGCCCGTTAAGAAAATTGTAAATTATAAAACGCATGATCAGACGCATATAAATAAATCTAAAGCTAAGTTTAAATATAAAGTTCTACCCCTAGATTTATTCCCAAATGGGCCTCATTATTACAACAAAAAAGCTCCTGATCCAGCAATTATCCATTTTAATTATCTGGTCGGAGATGAAAAAATTAGAACAATAAAAGAATTGGGAGAATGGTATTTATCATGACTTATTCTCAATTGAAATTATTAATTCTTATTGTATTTAGATTTATAAAATTTTAAACCAATTTATTTGAGTTTTTATGAAACTTTTTCATATACGTAGTTTTTCATAAAATTAAAATTAAAAAACTTTTTTTCACATTCTTTACCATAATTAAGCATTTCATCGTAGTCTGAGCCCGATAAAAGTTTATCAATGATTTTTGGAATTTTTTTTATCTCTTTAGGCTTTACAAGAACAGCTAAGTTTTCCCAAATTATTCGGTCCTTAAAAGGAAGGAAAAAATCATCTGATATATATATAGGTACAGAACCTAAACTGATCGACTCGTAAAGTCTAAATGAAGTTGGCCCATAACCACGTGGACATAGTGAAAAATATGAGCTTGATATTAAATCTCGATAAGATTCAAATTGTCTGTCAGTAAAATCTGAACTCATTGAATCTAAATTTTCAACTTTGATATCTTTAATTCCTTTAAGGTTATTCTGCATTTTCTTTCTAATTTTATGCGTATACCTACCTGAATAAGATGCTTTAAAGACTTTTTTGTGATTTTCAGTTTTTAATTTATTCTTTGTTATTAAAGGCAAAGGTAAGTGGTTGTTGTATTTTTTGTTTATGTCAAAAATACCTCCTTGCGAAAATAAAAGATTATTTTTTAAATCAACCAAAGGCCCCCCCGCATATTGGACAACACTAAAATAATCCGAACTTGCGTCTATATTCATATCGATAAATTTAACAAGTTTTGATAAATTATTTCCATAATCATTTTGTATATGTAAATTAGTCCACTGGATTGGGATATAAGTTAATTTAGTATGTAAATTTTCCTCAAGGAAAGATTTATAAAAAAATAATTCAAAATTTTCTGATTTATTATAAGGTGGATAGCCAAAAAATTGTTTGGGATCTGTGTATTCCAGAGGTGTATGGACTATATTTTTTTTGGACATAAAGAAAACCTTCTATTGCTATTTTATTTTTATTGTCATTAATATAGCTTAGTTAATATTCTGAATTCATGAAATAGTAATAAAATCGCTGTGTACAATTTTGAATTATGGTATTTTTAACTATATCTATTCTAGATGAAACAATTAAAAGGCTGATTATGGGATCTGATTAATTAATTTTTTAAAATTATCAACTGACTCTTGAGCTAATTTTGAATTTAATGTCCAAATACTATCATCTCTTAATCCGTGATAGTGCCGAAGGCTTTTAGTTACATATAACTCGCCACCATTTTTTAGCCAAAAATATGTTTGAGCCATTGCATCAGAAGTTATATTTAACTTTGTACCCAATCCTTCCTCAAGACTTGAGAGATAAAAGTCTCTGTTAACTAGATGATTCCCTAAATTTAAAATCCAATCTATATTTTTTTGATAAATAATATTTTGATTAACCATTTCACTTTGAATATCTTTAAGATTTAAATTTACATCATTTTTTACAAACTTAACTTTTTTTGACTTGAAAGTATTTGGAAATTTTTGCCTTTTTTTATAATTAAACAAATAAATTATTCCAGGAAGGTACATAAAGTCTTTTTTTAAATCCTTAGTAAAATTTTGGTTTATGTATTTAGGAATTGCTCTGTTGTCTGAATCTAGTTGATATACAAATGCATTTTTACAGTTTTGAACACAGATATATTTGTTTTTATAAGGCCCAAGGTTCTTATCATTTATGTTAAGACTAATGTTTAAATCCTTGAATTTTAAAACTATCTTTTTTAGGCTTTCTTGCTCGATTTTATCTTGCGAGTTATCAGAAATAACAATATCATCTATGACATTACTCCCTTGTAAGCTATTTAGAGTTTGCTCCAAAAAACTGGAAGAACGATAAGTAGGAATTGCTACGCTGATATTCATAAATAGAATAATATCTAGTTTTTTTAATTATTTTTCATCTTTAGTTTTTTTTAAAATAGAATAAACAGTATTGATAAATATTAAACAAGCTGTAATTTTTGTTGGGGGTAAAGGTGAGAGATTACTTCCGTTAACTAAGAATATTCCGAAACCTTTAATTGATATTGCCGGATATCCTTTCATCTTTAGGCTTATAGACTCTCTGAAGAAAAAAATGAATCTTGAAGAAGTGGTTTTGCTGACTGGTTATCTCTCAGATAGTTTTGAAAATTTTAAAGATCAATATGAAAAAGAACTAAATATAAAAATAACAATAAATGAAGCACCGGTTCAATACGAAACTTTTTTAAGATTAAAACAAGCAGAAATGCTTCTAGATCAAAAATTTTTACTCTTATATGGTGACAACTTTTGGGATGGAGATTTAGAGCAACATTTTAAATTATCTAATCAATTTGAGATTGTGACAAGTGCATACAGAATAAAAAATAACACAGAAGATGGAAATATAATGGCTACAGAAGATAAGTTTAAATATAAAGCTAAAAGATCTTCAGATTTAAACTTGCTTGATTTTGGATATATGATTGTAAATAAGAAACCCTTAGAGTCTTTATTTCGTAAAGTAAATAAAAACACTAGTTTTTCCTCTATTGCACTGGTAAACCTTGATCTGGGAATTGTTACAACAGATATAAGACATAAAAGTATCGGCTCACTAGATAAACTTGAAAATACAAGAAAGTATCTTTCAAGAAAAAAGATTATTTTACTAGACAGAGATGGGGTTTTGAACAACAGGGCCGCCAAGGCTGATTATATCAAATCTCCAGAAGAATTTGTATGGAAAGATAATGTTCTTTCAACATTAAAAAAGTTGTATAAAAAAAAATATAGATTTTTTATTATCTCTAATCAACCTGGGATTGCAAGAAACAAAATGACAATGGATAATTTGGAAAAGATAAATTCTTTGATTAAAAAAAATGCTGCTGATTACGGGTTTGATTTTGAAGAAATTGTCTACTGCATTCACGGGTGGAATGATGATTGCTTTTGTAGAAAACCTAATCCAGGTATGTTTTTATATCTTCAGAATAAATATAACATACAGTTTTCACAACACTATTACCTTGGTGATGAAGAGAGGGACTATAAAGCTTCAAAAAAAGTCTATTCCAAATTTTACAACATGAAAAATATTGATTTTTCATCTATTCTTAAAATACATGATTTATAAAATTTTATGAATATATTAATTACAGGTGTTGCTGGTGGTATTGGTTCTCATCTAGCTAAATATTTTATAAATAAAGGGCATAACTGTGATGGTTTAGATAACTTTAGCTTTGGAAGAGAAGAAAATATAGAGAATCTAAATTTAAATAATTTCTATGAATTTGATATATCTTCACCAGAAGGATTTAATGCTGTAAATGTTGAATACGACCTAATAGTACATCTAGCTGCTGTTTCTTCTCTTCCTTATTGTGAACTTGAAAAAAAACAAGCATTAGACTCTAACCTAATTGGAACCCTAAATACTCTAGAATTTGCTAGAAAAAATAACTCTAAACATTTTATTTTTGGTAGCACTAGTGCAGTTTATGAAAATAATAACGAGTCAAAATTAACAGAAGATTTAGATATTTCTCCTGATCTTGTTTACCCACTAACTAAAAAATTTTCTGAAGATTTAATGAACTCATACATGAAAAACTATTCTATGAATATTTGTATTTTGAGATTTTTTAATGTTCTTAGTTCTAATCAAGACTTTAATAGGGTTAGTCCTCCACTTTTAAACTACATTGTTAGAGAAATTATACATAGAAGGGTACCTGTACTCCATGGTTCAGGAGAACAGAAAAGAGACTTTGTACATATTAACGATGTTTTAGAAATGATTGATCTTGTTGTAAAAAATAATAGTACAGGTGTTTTTAATGTTTGCTCAGGAAAAAATATATCAATTAATGAAATTTATGCAAAAACAGCAAAGATTCTTCAATCAGACATAGTGCCAAGATATGAGAGCGCTGAAATGCTTTGGGATAACTACCAAGAACTTTTTATTGGTGGTAATTCCTTAGATAAAGTAAGAGTTGAAGATGAAGTTTTAAAGTCATCAAGTGGGTCCTATCGTAAAGCTCAAGAAAAGTTGGGTTGGGAGCCACATACTAATTTCGAAAGTTTGTTTAAGGAAACAGTTGAAAATATATCTGCGGAAGTACGTACTTATTTCGAGATATAATATAAATGAGAATTGGAGCAAACTTTAGATATGTTGGGAGTTAGAACACCATTTAGAGTCTCGTTTGCCGGCGGGTCTTCTGATATTCAATCTTATTACAAAAAACACGGTGGTGCAGTCATCTCGACCTCTATTAACAAATATATGTACCATTTTTTACACAAATATGATGAAAATGAAACCAGAATTAAATATTCCAAAACTGAAACTGTAGTGAATCAAAATTCAATAGAGCACCCCATTGTAAAAGCTATATCTTCAATTTACAATTTAAAAGGCTTAGATATAACTAGCGTAGCTGACTTTCCGAAAGGAACTGGTCTGGGTTCATCATCAGCTTATACCGTTGGATTACTGAATGCTTTAAGTACATACTATGGTATCGAGGCGGAGAAAGAATATCTTGCAAACTTAGCCTGCGAAATTGAAATTAAACATCTAAAAAGACCTATTGGAAAGCAAGATCAATATGCATCTGCATTTGGAGGTTTAAACCTTATAACATTCAATAGTGATGAAACAGTGAGTGTTGAGAATATCGAGCTTGAAGATGACAATTTAAAATTAGTTAATTCATCATTAGTCTTATATAAGGTGGGTGCAGCAAGGTCAGCACATGAAATACTCAAAAATCAAAATTTAAATATCGTATCTGGTCAAAGTATTAAAAAAATAGATTTATTGAAATCACTGGTAAGACCTATGGCTGAAGCCATTAAGAATGCAGAAATCCAATTGATGGGAGATATACTTTCTGAAAGCTGGAGTATAAAGAGTAGTCTTTCCAAAGAAGTTACTAATACTGAAATAAATTTGATTTGCAAAGAGTTTGATGAGATGAAGGGAATATATGGATATAAATTGCTTGGGGCTGGTGGTGGAGGATACTTACTTTTAGTAGGCGAAAACTCGGTTATAAAAAAGCTAAAACAAAAAAGTTTAACTTATTTTGAACTAGAAAATAATGGGTCTAAGATAATTTTTAATGATGATTGATACAAGGTTTTTAAAAAGAAAATACAAACTTAATCCAGATGATATTTGTTACATAGGTGCAAATGAAGGACAAGAATTGCCTGAAATGATTCAAGAATTCCCTGATTCAAAAATACACTGTTTTGAACCTCAAAGAAAACCTTTTAAAATATTAGTAAAAAACTTTGAGACAAATAAAAATATTTATTTTTATAATTTTGCTTTAGGTCAAGAAGATAGAAAGCTAAAAATATTTAAAAATACAAATAACAAAAATATGAGTTCATCGATTTTACACCCAAAAGAACATAAGAAATATCACCCGAATGTTTTATTTGAAGGCGAAGAAATTATCTCTCAAAAAATATTTTCAAATCTTAATCTTCAAAATATAAATTACCTAAATATGGACGTCCAAGGCTATGAGCTTGAAGTGTTGAAAGGATTCGAATCATTAGAGACGATAAAATATATAAAAACTGAAGTGAACAGAAAAGAGCTCTATGAAGAAAATGTACTGGTACAAGATCTTGACAAATTCTTAAAAGAGCACAGCTTCGTAAGAGTGGAAACAATATGGCATAATAGAACAATTCCTTGGGGAGATGCTTTCTACATAAGAAGAAATGAAATTACCAAAATAATGAAACTTTCAAGTACATTAAAAAATAAAATACAAAGTATTAAAGGGTACTTTTGGATTTTATCACTTCTCATAAAATTTAAAATTGTGAAAAAGTGAAGCAAAAAATACAATTTATAACTTAGGGAGATTCAAAGAAATATAGTATTTCTAAAAAAACATCTTATTAATCTCGCTAAACATTCGAATTTTTTTGATAATTGTATATCTTTCATTGAAAATGATCTTGATGATAAATTTCAAAATACATTTAAAAATATGGAGGTGTAATCCTAGAAAATGAGACCTATTTTGAAAAAAATTCACAAGATCAGTTCCAGTATCCTTTCTTGAGTGTAAGACATTACGGACACGGTCCTAAAGATAGGGTTGAATATACTTTAGGCTACAATAGAAACACCCTGATTTACTTTTAAAGATATAAATTCAAATAATTATTCTTAACAATATTATTATGTTGTTTAATGAAAGAATCTCTAAAAAAATATCTTATTAAAAATTTTACAATTAGTAGTTATATGGGTGGACTTGGTAACAATCTTCAGCAAATAGCATTAGGCTGTATGTATGCAAATTTATTCAATTTTAATTTCTATAATAAATCACACCAGCTAGTCAATGATTTTTCAATTATAAATAATAAATTTTATGAAAAACTAAAAAAATATCGACATGATTCTAGATTCTATTATTTTGATGTAACGTCAGATTCCTTTCTACATTCAGATAAATATGAATTAGATTACCCACTTAAATCTGAAGACTCGGAGTATTACAGGGATAATTTTTACTATATTTTTCAAAATTATATAGAACCCAATCTTAAGAATAGAAAGTTCTACGATTTTGACTCAGATACAATAGTGATCCATATACGGAGTGGTGATATATTTGCAAAAAATGAAGTTAATTCTGCATCTCCAACATATTATCTACAGAATCCACTGGTATATTATGAAAATTTAATTTCACAATACAAAAAAACTGTACTTGTTTCATCAAAAACTCACAATAATCCTGTTATCAAAATAATCGAAAATCTTTACGATGTTGAAATAATTTCTTCAGATGTTAACAATGACTTCAATGTTTTACTAGGAGCAAAAAATTTAGCTACATCTGGGGTTGGTACATTTGCAGTAGCCGCGGCGTTAGCTTCAAAAAAACTAAAAAATTTTCACCATTCGAATCTCTTTTATAATCATCATTTAAATCCCTGGATGGTAAAGAATGTTTCTCGTCATGAGTATAGGTTTGAAAATTATCTTAATGTTGGTTCAAAATGGATAGGTTCAGAAGAGCAAATTGAATTGATGTTGTCTGAAAAAATAAAGATATCCGAGATCTAAAGGATGAATTTTTTTACAAAAGAGTCTTTACTTCTTTATTTAAAGTAAAAACATATACTATATTTATAATATTGAAAGAATTACAAAATTATCTAAAAATTATTAATAGTTTGATATCTAAAATAGAAACTAAAAATATAGATATTTTGTATACGGTAATGCAAGAAAGTTTCCAAAACAATAGCAGAATCTTTATTGTAGGTAATGGTGGCAGTTCATCAATTGCCTCTCATGCTGCAGGAGACTTAATGAAACTTCGAGTTGAGGATAATTCGTTAAATATTATTACTCTAAATGACAATGTACCTCTATTAACAGCTTTTACTAATGATTTTGGTTATGAAAACGCTTTGGTAGAAATAGTAAAAAATTACCAAATTAATGAAGCTGATATTGTTATAACTATAAGTTCATCGGGGAATAGTAAAAATTTAATAAATCTCATAAATTACAGCAATAAACAAGGTGCGACTACTTTTGCTTTGACTGGTTTTAAACAGGCAGAGCTGACTGAGATTTCAAAATATTCAATAAACTTAGAAAGCTCAAAAGGATATTACGGTCCTGTCGAAGATATTCACATGATGATTTTTCATATATTCTCTCATTTTATAAAAAGTGATATTCCTGAGTTAAGTTAAAAAAATAATCAAAAAATCTAAAAAATAACTGAATAATTTGCATATTTTCTAAAATTTATATTTATTAAGCTCTTTTGAGTGTATATGAAGATTTACTAACTGGTAAGTTCTACTTTTTTTCTTTAAAATGGGTTTATTTTTTTTAAATACTAACTTGGGTTTTTCTGCCAAAATTTTTTTTGTTACTTCATGTATCTCGTCTAACCATCCACCCCTTGGAAGATATTTTTTACGAGTATCCTTAGAATATGTTCCAGATTTATAGAATCTTTGTGGTATGAAGCGTCTAGGACGTGTATGTGTTCCTCCAATAATTTGACCATATACTGCAGGATCAAAAATATACTCCGTTCCTTCTTCTGGATAGGATTTAAGTATATTAAATAATTCTGGTTTATTTACATAAACAGATGCCAAGAGTCTCATTTCATTTTTTGGATTATCTTTCCAACCCGAAGTATTTACTTCTTTTATTAAAGTTTCATACAACTTCACACACAAGTTGTTTAACACTTCGAATGTATCGAAGTAGGAATATCCAAAAACTAATTGAGCTTCGTTTACTCTTGTTATATTCACTTTATCTTTTATAAATAAATTAGATATTTTATCAGTATTCACATATACTAAAACGTCATTATCAAAATGAATAATATCCTTTAACTGGTAATTACCAACTAAATCTCTCAGGAAGAAAAGTCTAATAAGTGAAGTTATCCATAGTGGATCTTTTTCATAATTTGTACCCCTATAGACATCAAGGTCAATAATTTCCCTAGTTTGAGATGAGATTATTTCTGAACTAATAATTGAAATCACTCCATCATAATGTGTTTTTTCATCACTGATCAAATATATAGAGCTATTACTATCTACTTTTTTTATATTTGAAATACAGTCTTTTAAATAATTAGGTATTTTATTAGAATTATAAAGAACATAGTTCATATTATTTTATTTTTTGATAAAAAGATGTATATCACAATATAACTACTTTAATTTAACCTTTTTAATAATTTCTAACAAGATTACTTTTTAATTATACTATCGATTTTCATTATATTTAAAAGAAAGTGTACATTTACCAATGTATTTTGTAGTATTTAAAATATGAAAAGATTAATAAATAAGCTTTTATATATAATATCAAGAGGAATTTTTAAATTAATTCCTGAGGAATTTTTAAATAAAAAAACAAGTTTTGATTTATACCAAACATATGAGAATGAAGAAAAACTCAAAAGTTACAACCATTTTAAAAAATATTTTAAAAATTCTGTGATCATAAGCAATCAAATAGACTCTCAAAGAGAAATAAGAGAGTATGCAATTAAAGAAGCCTTAACAAATGATGATCGGGAAGAAAATTTATTTTACATTGAATTTGGAGTATTCAATGGTAAATCAACAAATTTATTTGCTGATTATGTAAATAAACTATACGCATTTGATAGTTTTGAAGGACTTAAGCATGATTGGTTGGGACACACGCTTCCAAAAGGTACCTTTGATCTTGGGAAGAAAATACCTAATCTCAAAAAAAATGTTGAGCCTATTCAAGGTTGGGTTGAAGAAACTTTAGCTAATTTTCTTGAAAGTAATAATCCAAAAATTAATTTTGTTCATATGGATTTAGATATTTATGAATCTTCTCTTTTTGTTCTTACAAAAATAAAACCATACTTAATTGATGGTGCTGTAATTCTTTTTGATGAGCTTTATAATTTTACAGGTTGGGAAGTAGGAGAATATAGGGCATTGATTGAGTCATTTGAAGATAACGAATATACTTTTAAAGCATTCAGCAACGATAAACAGAGTGTAATAAAAATTATTAAGTGAAAAATAAATAATCTTTTATAATTTTTTTACTAATTGCTAGATCTGAATCCAGAGGTGTCAGCACATTTTCATATAATGTACTCCAAGTTGCCTCTCCACCTCTTGGATGCCCATCTAAAATCGTTAAAGTTTTTTTCATTTATTAACCTCTATCGTATTCCAAAGCAAAATTTTTCTAGAGTTTTATTTATAAGAATTTTTTATTTACAGCTAAAAAATTTGAGTAATGAAAGTATTCATCACTCTCCTTATAAAAATCTATTTTTATCAATCCATTAGGTCTCATTCTATAAATATCAAAATCAAATTTATTAAAGTAATAGTAAAAATCTTGGAAAAAGGTTCTTGAGTCTATGTGGCAACCACCAAATTCAAACTGTATTACTTTAATTGAATTAATACACTTCTTCATACCTTCTAAAGCGAAATATTCGTGTCCTTCGATATCTAACTTCATAAAATCTATTGACTTACCCTTAATTTCTTTTAAATAAAAATCATCAAACTTTATTAAATCAATTTTTTCTTGTTCTGTAAAAGTTGTGTTGAAGTGATCTAATCGTCTTTTGTATACACTAGAACCTGATGAACCCTCGTAATTAGCAAATAAAGGAACTTGTTTTGTTTTATCTGATAATCCAAAATTTAATATTGTTAGATTATGAGTATTTCTAAACTTATCAATTAATTCCTGAAAAGATTTATAACTTGGTTCGAAAAGGTAAAGATTTTTTATATTAAAATTTTTAAGCAATAAATCAGAATATTCCCCAACATTTGCCCCAATATCAAACACAATATCAAGATTTTCACTTAGAAAATTTTTTATTAGATCTACTTCTTTTTGAGGCAATATTGAGGTTGTTCCTTTTCCTAGTAAATAATTTCCATAATTAACTGAATTACTAATAAATTTTAAATCGCTATTTGTATTTGATGAATCATATAGCTTGAAGATCCACTTAATAATAAAAAATAAAAATTTGTGTATGTATAACATAAGTGGCCAATGGCAGAATCGAACTGCCGACCCTTTGTTTTTCAGATAAGGGCAACCCTTGTGACCTTATCTCAGTTTAGCTTATTCTATTTGATTATACGCTCGCTATAGAGAGGCTTTATCAGTGTGTTGAACTATAGAGAATCTACTCTCTAAGTTCTAGCTGTGCAGAATGTGTGTAGTTTTGGATTTCCTGAATTTCTAAAGTTTCTAAAGTTTCTAAAGTTTCTAAAGTTTCTAAAG
>CERI01284200.1_pt1 | contig 11311 bp, 6 predicted proteins | sample 350261 | NCBI WGS metagenome assembly CERI01 (sample SAMEA2620979, study PRJEB7988) | marine metagenome | isolation source: saline water (ENVO:00002010), including
TTAACAACTAAAGAAAAAGGTATATATAATTTTTTCAATAATAAACATATAAATTCAACTGATCTTTGTATTAATTTGAAACAAAACTTTGATTCTCTCATAAAATTCGATATAGTTTCTGAAGATGTTCATAATAAATTAATAGGCGAAAGATCAAATGGAATTTTTGATAATAGCAAATTATTACAATTTTGCAAAGAAAATAATTTAGATATTGGTAATGCTGATGAATTAATTGATAAATCAATAAAAACAATGAGCGAGCAATGCACTGAATTAAAATATTGTTTATGTTGCAGAGAGAAAAACCATTTACTTTTAGATTTAAATTATCAACCGTTAGCAAATGATTTTCATTTAGATAACGAAATAAACAGCATTTATCCTTTAAAGTTGAAATATTGTCACAATTGTTTTCACTGTCAACTGTCACATTCAGTTTCTCCTGATTTATTATTTAAAAATTATAAATATGTAAGTGGAACCTCAAACACAGGAAAAGAATTTTTTAAATGGAATGCTGATTTCGTACATAATTATCTGGGAAAAACAGGTAAAATTTTAGATATTGCTTGTAATGATGGATCTCAACTTGACCCCTTTAAAGAGTTAGGATGGGATACTTATGGTGTAGATCCAGCTGAAAATATCTGCCCGCTAGCGGAGAAAAATGGACATAAAATTTACTGTGATTTCTGGGTTGATAGTATTGCAGAACAATTACCAATAATGGATGTAATAACCGCTCAAAATGTATTTGCCCATACTCCATACATAGATAAATTTTTGCAAACATGTAAAAAAGTCATGAACAATAATACTTCTCTTTTTATTCAAACATCACAACGAGATATGATAATAAATGGAGAATTTGATACAACATACCACGAACATATTTCTTTTTACAATACAAAATCAATGGATACATTGACAAAAAGAAACGGCTTAGTATTAAATAGAGTATTAGAACATAGCATTCACGGTAGAAGTTATATATTTGAAATTAAATTAAATAAAGATGATGCAATTTATAATGTCGACGAACACTTGGAAATTGAAAACAATTTAGGGCTTTATAATATTGCAACATACGAACGATTTAGAATTCATGCTGAATCATCTGTAAGTAATTTAAAACTATGTATTGAAAAATATATAGATAATGGATATAAAGCAATTGGATTTGGAGCTGCTGCAAAAGGACAAACAGTAATTTGTTATGGTGACATTAATCTAAGTTATATAATAGACGAAAGTCCTTTAAAATTTAATACATATTCACCAAAACTTAATATCCCAATTGTACCCCTAGACCATTTTATAGAAGATAAGGATGATAAAATATTAATCGTCATATTAGCATGGAACTTTTCTAAAGAAATTAAAGAAAAAATAAATCTACATAAAGGAGATAAAAATGTAGTAATCATAGAAAAATATTTTCCCAAACTAATTATCGCGTAAAAGTTTAAAATTATAAAAATTATTATATATATATATTCATTAATGAATACATATAACGATAATCGAGGTCAATTATTATTTCCTATTAAAGATGAAACAATATTAGGTAAAATCACTCAGAGTACAGTAAGTAAAAATAAAAAAAATGTTTTTAGAGGTTTTCATAGCAATAATTTTGATAAATTAGTTACGTGTGTAAATGGTAAAATATTAGATATAATTGTGGATTTAAATGAGACTAGTGAAAAATATTTAAAGCCACAATACTTTACCTTAGACCCGAATACCGATCTTTTTCAATTATTCGTTCCAAAAAATTTTGCTCATGCCTTTTTATCTTTAGAAGAAAACAGTATAGTTCTTTATCATTTTAATGGTGTTTTTAAAAGTGACGAAACTAAATTTATAAATTACCAAGATCCTTATTTAAATATTGCATTACCAATTAAAGATGTCATCCTTTCTGACAATGATTCAAAAAAAATTTTCACAGACAATATAGATTATGTTATTATAGGACATAAGGGTTATATTGGGAGTAAAATATATAATCAATTGTTGGAAGAAAAGAAAAAAGTAATTTTTTTAACCGAACGATTAAACGATATTGATAATATTAGAAAAAAATTAGAATTATACGAACCCAAATATATTATAAATGCAGCTGGATTAACCGGATTCCCTAATACAAGCTGGTGCGATACAAATAGAACTCAAACGATTGAAACAAATTTAACATTTCAATTAACACTTGCAAAAATATGTAATGATTTAAAAATACATTTAACCGTAATTGGTTCTGGAGGCATATTCAAAGATAAGGGTATTAAAAAGGAAACAGACAACGGGGATTACTTTGAGAGTTTTTATAGTGAATGTAGAATATATTTGGAGAATTTAATTAAAAACTATGAAAATGTATTATATTTGAGAGTTAATTATCCAATATCTTCTGACAATAATGAAAAAAATTTAATGGTTAAATTAGCAAAATATGATAAAATTGCCAATACGGAAATGTCCGTTACTTGTCTTGATACACTAGTACCATTATTAAGTAAAATTATTGAAAACAGAGAAACTGGTATTTTTAATTTTGTAAATCCAGGAACCATTAATTTAATAGACATTAAAAAATCTTATAATAAAAAACATAATATTGAAGATACCTTTTCTATTATTGAAAATAAAGATAGACCTTGTCCGCTATTAGATACTCAAAGGATTGAAAAATATCAGGCAAAAGATATTGAAGAATCGATTAAATTAGTAAATTTTAATAACAATTCTTAAAACAAAGGTTAATGTTTTTAATAAAAAGAAATTATAGATGGTACTACTCCAGAGGGTATGAATAAATTATATGCAAATAATAATAATATTTACTTATGTTATACATTATGAATAAAAATAGTATAAGTAAATATCTAATAAATATTACCGATAAGAAAAAGTACTCTAATGAGGAAATATATAATAATCTAAAAAATTGTTTAGATGGCAAAAAGGCATGTTTGTTTAGTTGCGGTCCAAATTTAAATGAACATAAAGATAGGTTTCATGAAATTGAAAATGATGATAATATAATAAAATGTTGCTTTAAAAATACGGTAATAAAACCTGATATTTTTGCTTGTGGTAATTATTTAAAAGGATTAAATATACCAGATAATATATTTTCAATATATTTCGCATTATCGTTTTCTGATAAAATACTGAAAAATGAAACTAACAATATAAACGATAAAACAAATTTAATTATAAAATCTAAAAGGTTTAATAAAGAAGCATATAAAAAAAATAGTTTTTGGAGATGGAATGATATCACAACCCAATTTAAAGATAATGAAATAATACAAGAAGAATATATTGACTGTACATATAACTTTATTGATTTTTTATTATATATAGGGATAAAAGAATTTTATTTGTTTGGATTCCAGTATAGTGAAAAGCTAATTGATTTATCAAAATATGAATATACAGAATTATTAAGAAGACAACATCATTTTAACGATGCAGAAAAAAATATTGGAAATATAGAAAATATAAATGCATTAGAACCTGCTGATTATAATAGTGTAATATGCTCGTATTATCTTACAGATATATTGGAAAAACACAATGCAAAATGTTTTAATGTATCTGCATTAGGAATCGTAAGTAATAAGATTAAAAGAATTACATTTGATTCTATTTTCACTTCAAATAAAGAATATATTGAGTCGAAATATAAATATATTGATTTTATCGATCAACTAAATAGTTTAATAGATTTTGATTATTATTATAACCAATATATAGGTCAAAAATCCACGGATTTAGACCTTAATAAAATTAAGGTTTTTAATGATATAGTATTAGAGGGAATTTACTGTAAGAAACAGTTTAATCCAACAATTAAAAATGAAAATGAAATATACATAAATACGTTTTCTGTGAGTGTGTTCTGTAGTGTTTGTTTTATTAATAATTATCCATTAGTAACCACTATTAATAGAACACAAATACATATATTTTTTTGTCATTTTGCTAATAAATTTATTCATAAAGTGGCAGATATTTATAATAAAGATGTTTTTAATGAAAATTATTTTAATATTCTATTAGAAAAGCATAATAAACAATTAGAAGAATTTGATATAGATGAAACTAATATTATAAATAAGCAGCATATACATAATTTTTCTTCGTTTAAATATTTTAAATTGATATATTATTTATTAAATAAATAGTTACTTAACTTTGCTGGATCGTTTCTGAGTCACATATATCACTTACAAATAAATTTTAAGACCAGCCTATAGTTATGATATAATTAAAAAATTTGTATATCTTTTTATATTATTAGGAATATATGAATAATATAAAATTTGTAGTTTTTGATTTTGATGGAGTTTTTACAGATAGTAAATTTTATTTTAATAAATTAGATGTTACCAAAACATATAATTGTAAAGATGCTGCCTCATTGTTAATGTTAAAAGAAAGCAATATTAAAACGGGGATAATTACTGCAGACAAAATATTATCTATAGAGTATGCTCCTCATATTTTTAATAGATTAACTGAATATAGTATTGGAGAAGATCTACCTAAATTAGAAATATTGTCTAGATGGCTTGAAAAATACGATTTATCATATTCCGATGTAGCTTATATTGGCGATGATTCACCAGATATTGAAATTTTAAAAAAAGTATTTTTTTCAGCTTGTCCTTCTGATGCGATCAATGATGTAAAAAACATTTGTGATTATGTATGTTTAAACAAAGGAGGTGATGGTGCAGTCCGAGAATTTGTAGAAAAAGTGATAGAAAAAAATAAAGTTAATCGTTTATATCCCAATGATGAAAAAATAACTGCTATAATACCAGTAAGAAAAGGGAGTAAACGGGTTAAGTTTAAAAATGTTAGAGAATTTGGAGAATCAAATTTACTAGAAATGAAAATACATACATTAAAAAAAATTAACAGAATTTCAGAAATTATTGTAAGTACTGATTGTGATGAAATGGAACAGATAAGTAAAGATTTGGGTGTAATTGTGCATAAGCGAAAGGAATACTACGCAAGTGATGAGTGCCCTAATCATAAATATTGGAAACATATTGCCGAAAGTGTAGGTACCCATTCAAACTTTATGATGGTTAATTGTGTTTCTCCATTGTTGACAGAAGGACAGATAAATAAATTTATAGATTCTTATATAGAAAGTAATTATCAAAGTGCTGTAACAAGTACTAAACATAAAAAGTTTTTTTATAATTCAATAACTAATAAACCGATAAATTTTAATTCGGATAAGGCACCTAATAGTCAACTTTTAAATCCATTAAACGAGGTAACATTTGGGTTATGTATTGCAAATAGACAGGAAATTATTGAAAGTGAATGTATTTATGGAAAACATCCATCGTTTTTTGAATTAGATTCCGTTAGTGGTATTGATATTGACACACCTTCAGAATTTATATCGGCTGAATTATTTAAAATAAATAATATCCATAATAACTCTATAAATGAAACAATATTAAATCACAGATTACATAAGATGGAGTTGATAGATTGCACGATTCGAGATGGAGGATATTTAAATAATTGGGACCATAGTGATAAGGAAATAGTAAAATGTTATAAAGCAGTTACAAATGCAGGTTTCGATTATTTTGAAATTGGGTTTAAATCTAACCGTAATATATTAAAAGGAAAGGGAAAATGGTGTTATTCCGATGAAAAAGATATTAATAATATAATTAAAATGTATAGAGGAACAAAGATTTGCGTAATGGCAAAACTAGGAACGGTAAATATCAATGATTTTATAGATAAAAAATTATCAAACATAGATATGGTTAGAGTATTAGTTCCTAGGTTAAATAGTAATAAAAATAGTGAATATGATTATGATGGTATAATCAAAGCAAAACAATTTTGTATTGATTTGATAGGTCTAGGATATGAAGTTTGTTTAAATTTAGGATGTGGTGATTTAATTACAACGACCGAAATTGAGTTAATAATTTCTATTATTCACGATATTAAAATTAAATGTTTATATTTAGCAGATACTTATGGGGGTTTTAATTCTGTAAACCTCCCTATTCAAATTCACAAATTTTATTCACAGTTAAATAAATACCAATCTAATATTAGAATTGGTTTACATATCCATAATAATAATGGAAATGCACTAGAGAAATATAAAATATCGAAATTTCATGGTGCTTCCATGATAGATACAAGTATTTATGGTTTAGGTAGAGGCGCTGGTAATCTTAAAACTGAAGAATATTTATGTGAAAAATATACAAAAAAAGATGTTTTAAAAGCTAAAATGGAATCGCTTGTTATTTATTTCGATAAATATATAATATCTAAAAAAAAATATTTTGATGGGCCAGTGCAAGCTCATCCTTATTATAATATTGCAGGTGCATTGTCTTTACATCCAGATTATATAAACGAAATTTTATTAAATTTAAAAACAACACCGTCTCAAGACCTGGATATGATTTTTAAGTTAGATAAATATACAATTGATAATAATATGAGAAATTATGATTCAAAATTAATTAAATTTTTAGTAGAAAATAATAATTAAATAGAAAAAGTATAGGCAATGATTAAAGGTTTAATGTCCGAGAAAAATGAAAATAATGAGTGGAGATATCAATATTTTATTTTTATTATAAAATATTAATTATGTTCCTTGTGTTATAGTGATTTATCCCATTTTATAAAATCATATATTTATAACACCATTAAAATTACTGTCATAATCATTATATAGTCTTTGGTTTAGCACTAGACATAAACGAAGGTACTCATTTTGGTCACCCGGGGATTTTTAAATATGGAATTTGATCTTATTTATAATATTTATATTATTATATATGGAGAATTTCAAAAAAAATGGATATGTTCATTTTAAACAAATTATTGACCACGAGACTATTGATGAACTTATGAAACAAATTAATACAGAAAGACAAACTTTACCTGAATACGGATTTAATGATAAACATACGAACAAAGGTAATAGAATAGGAAGATTACATTTAAAATTAAATGATTATTTCAAGTGTCTTGATACCGTTAAAGATGAAATATATAATATATTGCAAAAACCAATTATTATGGGAAGTTTAACATTTGAAAACGGTAGTTCTCAGGCCTTACATATTGATAATTGGTTTTTTTATACAAAACCTGAAAAAGACATGATTGGAATTTGGATTGCTTTAGAAGATGTAGAAGATGATGCTGGACCTCTTTTTTATTATGAAAATAGTAATGCATTAGAATCAACTGATCCTTCTGATTTTGAAGGATCTACGCATGAAAAGGCTAATAAACTTACAGAAGATTTGATTAAAAAAACAGAATGTTTGACAAAAAAAAATGTCAATGTTAAAAAAGGAGATATTTTTATTTGGGATTATAATTTGGTACATGGTGGGAGTGAAATATTAAATGTTAATAAGTCAAGAAATAGTATCGTTTTTCATTTAATAGATGAAGATGCCGAATTGTATTCATTTGGCGATTATATGAAGTATGGTAAAAGTATAAGTTCTGATTTAAAGCTTAATGTTGAAGTAAAAGAAAATTATGGGTGGAAATATCAAGATTTTGGATGCATTGAATATATTAACAATAAATCTGAGTATTCACGACTAGATGTGAATTAATATTTTATTTTTTCTTCATCCATAGCGATACTATATATAATAAAAAATATTTATTCTTTTTATTATATTTTGTCCCATTTTAAATGTCCGAAGGTGTAAAATCATAGATTTATAACACATTTGAAATTCTTGTTGTTTTTGATTTAGTACGGAAAGTAATACATAGTGACTCATTTTTGTCCACCGTGGAGAATTATTCTAATGAATACTATGTATTTTTCGGTAAGACAAATTTATTGGTTATGAATTCATAACATTTTTCTAAAGCAATATTCCAATCATTATTGAGTAATTTAGGTGGTTCTCGGGATATATTATTTTCTTTTACCTTTTTAATAGCAGTTTCCATACCATTTAATAAATGATTAATATGTGGTTCAGACATTATTATTTTATCAGTGTACCGAGATATTGTTTTCTGATTTTTATTACTAAAATTGGTGTGTAATGTTACTCCATTACAAAAAGACATTTCAAAAGGTGGATAACTCGGATGAGGTGCCATTTGAAAACTAATTAATATATCAGCTTCATTCAAAAGTTTATAATATTCATCTAAATTTAAAAATCCTAATTCTTCATAATAAAATCCATTCGACAATTGTATCACACCTTTATTTTGACCAAATCCAAATACTTTGTCATTTTTAGATAGTATACGATCTTGAAATAATTCATAAATAAGGTTATTAACTAATTTTACACAATTTCTCTTTGCTATATTTGCATCTCTAGAATAAAAAATAATTTTCAAATTTTTTCTATCTGGTTTTTCTATATATTTTAATTTTGTTGTATCAAAAGCTGGTTCAAAACATACACAATTTTCTTTACAATATTTTTCATCTGTGAATGGAAATAAAACTTTTTTCAAATCATCAAATAAAATACTTGTATTTATTAAACTATAATAATCCATATTATAACAACTTAATGCCTTTGCATAGGTTTCATCTCCAGCATGTAATAGTAATTCATTTTCTTGAATGAACCAAATAAATTTTTTTACATTTAAATAACCTAGTATAAATTTCAAAGGATATACTGTCCACCATGCAGAAGTTATAAATATATCATCATAACTAATTCTCACATCATGATCTAGTAACGAATCATATTCTATAGTATTACTCATACCAAATCTTTCCTTCATTGAGTCCCGAAAAATCTTACTACATAAACTAAATATTGTGATTATTCTTACTTTAAAATTGTATTTTGCCAATATATTGGCGAATATAAAAAGGGTGGCGGGACCAGCAGATAGACCTTCTCCTGGAAGTAACAAATTTATTCTTTTACATTCATTATGTAAAGGTATAAAATCGTGTTTAGGTATGATCGCCCAAGACGGAAACCCCATATCGGTTATGAAGTATTTACATTTTTCATTTGGTTTTAAGTTGGCTTTTCCTACATTTTCACAAAAGTGTACTAGTGGGCATATTTGGTCTGGAATATTATATTTTTCCTTATACCATTTTGTATTAAAATATAAGGATGGATTATAGTTCATTTTATATCCAACATTAAAATAATGTGCGCCTAGTTTATCTTCATCAATATTTAAATTGTAAGTTTCTTTGTACCAAACTTTATTAAATAAATTTCCTGATGGACTTTGAAAATAAAAATCTGTCGATTCCATATACTATCTATTTCGATTTTATTATTTAACTTTGTTTATTTTTAAAATATTTTTAAAATATATTTTAAATGATACTATTTATTTGGACATGAATAATAAATTTAGAACTTAAGAGTATTGAATTGATTTTTGTTCTTGAAAAAATTTTGATTAGGGAAAACACCTGATAATTCAGCTTTATTTCTAAATAAATTATATTCCGCTGTATGTAGATATTTTAATTGATAATTAAAAAATGGATTTGTTATATTTTTAAATAAAATATATGGTAATACATATTTCCATTTTATAGCAAAAGCATCTTCATTATTTATCCAAAATCTCAATAATGATGGATTGTGACTTGGACACGAGAAATTTCTATTTTTGCATTCTCTTAAAATATATTCTTCTTCAAAAATAACACCAGTTGTGTAACCATTATTTTTAAAATATTCTATCATTTTGGTTTCTATATTTATTATAAAATCCCACCCATTATTACATTGAGGAGCATTATTTTTTATAAATAAAATCAAATCATTTCTTACACATTGTTTTATTTCAATAGGGCTTCCTATATAATGATAATTGATTTCATTTGAAGACCAATGTCCCCATAAATCAAAGTTTTTATTTCTCATTTTTTGAATAGAATTTCTCATATTTTCTATTCCGTTTATTCCAAGAATTAAACTATCATTTATTAATAATATTCTTTCATAGTTTTCACATTTTTCAAGACCTGATAACCACATATACCAATCAGTTCCGGCACCTATATTTTTAATATAATTAATATTAAATGGTAATCTATCAACATTAATATTATCAATTATTTCAGATGCAGTATAGAAAATAATATCATAATTTAAAATCATTAAAATTATTAATGAGTTAATGACATAATCTTTGATAATATTATCCTGGTCATAATGACAATAGATAACAGCATTTTTATTATTAGTTTTTTTGGTCGGAAAAATTATAGGTTGCTCTGCATATCCAAATTTATTATAAAAATCTTTGTTACTATTCCAATATGTACTTTCTCCTTCTTTAATTGGTAAATTATAGGATATTATCATTTTACCGTTATTTTTATTTAATGGTTCGTAATTATTTACATGTGTATAATTTTCAAATTCGTTAAAATAATTTAATTTTTTTTGCATAAAATTATTACAAAAATTATATAAGACAGGTTGAGAAGCATTATTTCCTTCCCATCTCCATACATTTTTTATAAATATACTATTTTTTAAAATATGATTATTTTCATTATAAAAATCGATTCGATTATGGTTATTTCCAGTTACTAAACTTGATATATTATAGTTATTATCTAAAAATATTTTTGACAATCCATATTCGCCTGTTAAAACAGCATCTATTTTGTTCGGTTTATGACCTAAAATTGTGTTATACCAACCGCCTTCAGTATTATTCAAATAACTGTATATTTTGGTATTTATTAATAAGTTTATAATTTGTTCGTCTAACTGTATTAACGAAAAATGTGGAACTACTCTCTTTCCGGGTCCTCCTAAATCTGTAGACGGTAATATATTTGAACATGGCGAACATATAATAGAGTTATCAGTTTTTAATTTTGTAAAGAATGGGTCTAACCAATGCATATTAATTCCATCTTCATAAACAGGCCCAAAACAACTAGCATTCATTAAACATAAATGTGTAAAAGTTTCATGTATAGGTTTATTGTATTTTGTTTCAAAATATTTTATTCCATCATACCATCCTTCCCAATCCGAACAATTATCTTGTTTCAATACATTTATATCAGGATGTTCGGGTATCAAAACTTCACATCGTTGTCCATTTATTATAAGTAATGTGGTTACATTCATATTTCTCCACCGAGATTGATCTAACCCATATTTTATAAAAAAAGCTAGATTTGTTTGGTTTTTTGTTTCATCATTTCGCTCATAATAAACATATATGATACACACCTTAGGTTCCGCTTCTTTTTGAAGAGCCAATTTACGTTCCGCTTCTTTTT
>CERI01100337.1_pt1 | contig 11294 bp, 8 predicted proteins | sample 350261 | NCBI WGS metagenome assembly CERI01 (sample SAMEA2620979, study PRJEB7988) | marine metagenome | isolation source: saline water (ENVO:00002010), including
CTATTAATGATAATAGATAGAAAGAAAATATTGAGGGATGGCTTCAAATAATAAGACAGTTGTTACTTCTTTTTCAATAGTTTTATTTATATTATTAATAGTTATATTAGTTATTACTTATAATTCAAAATGTCAAATGGATAATGTCGAACAATTTTTAGGTGATCCAGCAGAAGCTGCTAATAGAGATAGAGATGCTATTAATAATATTAATTCTATTGGTAAAATAGCACAAAAATCTAATGATTTTTCGGTTGAAAAAAGTATAGGTTCTGAATCTGATTTTTTTGTAGATAATGTTGATGCTTCTGAACCAACCGGTAATTCTTATAATGAAATATTAGATGAAAATATTGAAAATAATACTAATGAAAATCTTTTATCAGAAGTTCAAAATAATAATGATGAATCAATATATACTAGAGATAGATTAATATCGGATGATTTATTACCAAAAGATGCTAATTCTAAATGGGCTAAAGTTAATCCAGCAGGTGCTGGAGATATTCAAGACCAAAATTTCTTAACAGCCGGTTATCATATCGGAATTAATACAGTTGGACAATCATTAAGAAATGCTAATTTACAATTAAGATATGAACCACCTAATCCACAAATTCCAGTTAGTCCTTGGGGTATTAGTACTATTGAACCGGATAATCGTATAAATGGTTTATTAGATATAGGATCTGCTCCTAATTAATTTTTTTTATTTATATAAATATATATCTATATTTTAAAATAAAATCACTAAATACTTAAAGAATTAACTTTAAATAAATTTAATTATATTATTTATATTTATTTAATGACTAAAAATAATTGTCAAGAATTATTATTAACTTCATTAAATGATTTTTATAATAAAAATTATGAATTTAAAATTTTATTTCAAAAAATTATTAATGGTAATCATAAACTTTCATTAAGACTTATTGATTGGCTTGTAACACATTATTCTAAAAATTTTAATGTTATTTATTGGATACATAATTCAAATTTATTTAATAATTTACCAGATGATGATAAATCATATTATAAAAAAATAAATTTATATTTAGAATATCGTGCTCAATTAAAATCATATGCTAAATTATATTTTGATACTTTTAGAAGACACGAAAGAATAACATTTTATATTAATGATAATGAATTTATTGAAACTACAATTGGACAATTAAATTTTTTTCGTTGGGTATTTAATAATAATATTATTACATATGCTTTAAATAATTATGATAATATTTATAATAATATGATTGCTAATAACAATTTTAAAAAAAATAATATTAAAATATCAAATTATCAAGAAATTTCTAAATTTAAATCAATATTAAGATTTGATTAATAATTTTTTTATTATATTATTTAATAATCCTACAAATAAATTTAATTATCAAATTTCACTATTCTATCAATTTCTTCACATAATACTCCTCCCGTTTTTGAATCACAATTTACCATCATTGTTCCAATTGGACAAATATTATTATTACATTTTTTACAATATTTCTCATTTGAAAGACTATACATTCCTATATCACATTTATCACACATATATTTACCATATTTAAATATCTCATCTTTAGTTTTTGTTTTTCTTATTCCCTCTCCTGCTACACAGTTATCTAAACATTTATATGTTTTTAAATTTGTATAATCATTTACTCGTACCTCTTTGGAATTTATATCTTTATTATTTATTTTTGTTTTATTTAACCAATCTTTATAACTTAAATTATTATTATTTAAATAACTCTGTTTAGGATAATTTAATAATGTTCCACCCCAACCATCTAAACATAATTTTCCTACTGGTTTATTATATTTATTATCTCTATAATTAATATTATTTTTTTTTATCATATTATTATATTCATTATTATTATAATCTTTCATATTTTTTACAAAAAAATTTTTATTTGGATTTTTATTATAATATATTATATTATCTACAAATGTTGTAAAACCATTACAATACGGATTTTTATTACATTCATCTTGTAATTTATTTCTTAAATTTATTTCTAATTCTTTTTTTGATATATTATTTCTATTTTCTACTGTATATATATTAGATTTTGTTAGAGCAATACCATCACAATATGAACCAACTTTACCTACTTGATTTATTAAATAACAAGTATCATATTCCGATTCTTTATTTATTAAAAATGAAAAATATTCTATTATTTTATAATTATTATAAAAATATAATAATATTATTATTAAAAAAAATATAATTAATATTGATATTAATAATAATAAATTATCCATTTTATATAATTCTATTTTATTAGATTTTTTTTTTTTTAAGCATACGCCATATCTGTATTATTTTTTATATTTATATCTTTACTAATACTATAACCATATTCATCTATTGCTGTTACATTTATATTTGTTCCATTTATACCTAATAAATTTAAATCAGAAATAGTTATTAAACCGGATGTTGATAATGATATATTATTATTTGTATTTGTCGTTGTATATAGTATTTGTAATCCATTTTCACTACTTATTGCATCTAGTTGATATGTATTTACAGTAATATTAATTTCATCTGGTGTATTCCACGTAGGATATCCTAATATTTTTAATGTTATATTTTGTGATACATTTACATCTTGAGATGTTGCTATAATACTAAATGTATATATTTGTATTGAACTATTTATATTAGGAATACCACTTACAATACCATTATTTTCATCTAATACTAAATTTAATGGTAGTACACTATTACTATCTAATGTATAAATTACATTCGTATTATCAGGATCTATAGCAGATAATATAAAATTATTATATAAATCATATATATATTGATATGGTGATGATTTTGTATTCCATACTGGTGGTCCTAAATCAATTGTAATAGAATCAATTGATATAATTGTATTTATATTATTTAATGAATCAATTAATTTTATTCTATATGGAGGATAATTATCATCAAATAAATTTGGTGATAAAATTCTTATTTTAATAATACTATCAAAAAATATTGCTGGACATATATATTCTTGATTTATGCTATTAACAAAATTAACAATTATTGATGAATTAAAATTATCACCTAATATTGTAAATTCTGTATTTGATGTTTTATCATATTTTAATGGTGATATATGTGTTATTTTATAATAATTACTTTTTATTTTTAATTCATTATTAATTATATCAAAATTATTTGTATCTAAATATAATGGATTCCAATTAATACCATCATAATATAATAAACTATTTATAGGTATTATAGATGATATTGAGACTATATTAGGCTTATTTATTATATTATTATAATCTAAATTTGCATTTATTTTTATAATACCATTATCATTATTATTAATAATAATATTATCTCCAGCATTATTTTCTGATATAGAATTCCATAAATTACTTGTATTATTATTAATAATATTACCATTTAAATAAATATCACCATCTAAATCTATTTTATTAGATAAATATAAATTTTTGAATTTATAATCATTCGAACCTAAATTTATTGTATTATTTACTTTAGGTATTATATCAGTAATAGTATCTATATTTTGTGTTAAACCTCTTGTATTTGGTATTATTGATAATGTTCCATATTTTATTTTATAATTTGATTCAAAAGTTATTATATCATTTTGTTGTAAATTTAATAATAAGGTATAATTTATAGTTTTACTATCTAATAAAAAATTTATAGGTAATGATTTTAATATATATATATATGATTCAATATTATTTCTTTTTAATTTTATAAAAAATTTACATATATCACTTCCATATGTTAAATCATATACTATATTTATATTTACATTATATATACAACTATTTAAACAACTAAATTTAGTATATATTGTATTATTTATTTCATTTAACGGATTTTCTAATATATCATTTTCATTTACTATATCAAATAATAATTTATAATTTTGTTTAATATATCTATTATATTGATAAGTAGTTGTTATATCTTCTATATTATTATCTGTATATATTGTAAAATATATATCAGTTATATTATATACTTTTTTTATTACATTTTCATTTGTTTCTGTATTTATTAAATTAATTATATCACCTTTATAAAGTTTATTACTATTATTAACACTCAAATCATATATAAATTTATTATTATTAATTGTAATTATTTCATTATTACATTCTAAATTATTAATAAAATTATTGTTATCAATATATGTACCAATAAATGTTAAATTATTTATTGTTATTTTTGATATTACATTATTTATTATATCTCTTTTATTTGGTATTATTGATAATGTTCCATATTTTATTTTATAATTTGATTCAAATGTTATTATATCATTTAATTCTAAATTTAATAATATTTTATAATTTAAAGTTATACTTTCTAATAAATCATCTGTAATTGGTAATGATTTTAAAATATTAATATATGATTCATTATTATCTCTATTTAATTTAATATAAAATTTACATATATCACTTCCATATTTTAAATCAAAAGTTATATTAATATTTATATCATATATTTCTTTATTTAAACAAGTAAATATTGTTTCATTATCATTTAATATTTGATTTTCTGAATTTAATATATCATTTGTATTTATAACATCAAATAATAATTTATAATTTTGTTTTATATAATAATTATATACATAATTTATTGTTAAATCTTCTGTATCATTTTCATTATATATTGTAAAATATGTATCTATAGAATTATATACTTTTTTAATTATAGTTTCATTAGTATTTGTATTTATTAATTTTATTATATCACCAGTATATAATTTATCTATTTCATTAATATTTATATCATATATAAATATATTATTATTTACTGTTATTAATTGATTTACTTGTTCTAAATTATCTATATAATTATTTGTATCTACATATGAACCTATAAAAATTAAATTATTTTTAACTGATATATTTATTAAATCATCTTCATCATTTGCTCTACTATTTAATGCTTTTAGTTCAAAATTTGATGTTATTTCTATTGTTTCATTATCTAATTTTAAAGTATCCCAATATGTTCCATTAAAAAATACTAAATCATTTAAAGTTGGTTGTTTTTGTAATGCTACTATATTTTGTAATTCATTATTATTAAATTTCGCATTAAATTTTAAATCAAAATCATTTTGACTTATAATTATATTTGTTAATTTACTACCATCACCTATTATATCACCACTAAATTTAATATTACCATTTATATCTAATTTTTCTGTTGGTAATGTTAAACCTATACCTATATTTCCATTTTCTTTTATTCTTAATGCTTCTGTTTTACCATTTGTTTCAATTGAAAAATTCCAACCTGATATTGTTGGACCTACTCCTAATTTATTCCAAAAACTTGCTGATGATATATTTCCTGGATTTGCTACATAATTTGTAATATATATTGCACCATTATTTATATGTAATTTTTGTTCTGGATTATTTATTCCTATTCCTACATTTCCTAAATTATAATATATATCATTATTTATACCTTCCCAAATTATTGCATTTGTCTCACTTTCATAATCTATATTATTATCTCTATATATATCATTTATTTCTATATTTTCTAATCCTGATAATGTTTTTGCATATGATAATATATGTTTTAGTTTTAATTCAGATATTGAATTATATACTGTATTAAATTCTGTATTTACATAATTTAATGCTTCACTATCTGTACCTCCATAATTTGATATTATTGATGGTATATTTGTAGTTATTCTTTTTCTAAATTTTAAATCTCCAATATTTGATACATCTATTTTATAATTATCTCCTATCCATAATGAATTATTTGATAAATATATATTTCTAAATTTTTTATCTACTGAACCTAAATCTATATTCTCATCTTGATATGGTATTATATGATTATTTATATTTGTTAATTGACTTATTATATTATTACTTGTATTTAATGTTGAATTTATTTTTAATATACCATTAATATCATAATTTATTAGTATATTATTTCCTGCATTATTTTCCGTTATTGATTGTCCTATTGGACCTTGTGGTCCGACTGGTCCTATTAAACCCTGTATTCCTTTCTCTCCTTTTTCCCCTTTTTCTCCATTATCTCCTTTCTCTCCTTTCTCTCCTTTCTCTCCTTTTAAACCATTAAATCCTCTTGGTCCCTGTATTCCATCTGGTAATATAATATCTATTGAATTTATTAAATTATCTCCTATTTTACCTAATATTTCATTATTACTATTATAAAATATTACTTCCCCTATACTATCTCCTTTATCACCCTTCTCTCCTTTTTCACCTTTTAAATTACCTGTTGTAAAATTTAAATTTTCATTCGTTCCTATAAAACTAATTATATTACTTTCATAATTATAATAAGCTCCTGTATATCCTTCTCCTTTCTCACCTCTTATATCTAATGTTTCAAATCCTATACCATCTTCACTTATAAATTTTATTATACCATAATTACTATCATATATTCCACCTGTAAATCCTAAACCCCTATCACCTTTATTTCCTTTCTCTCCTTTATCACCAATATCACCTTTATCTCCTTTTAAACCTCTTGGACCTACAGGACCTTGTAATTCATAATTATTTATTATATCATCTTTTGTTATAAATGGTGTATTTGTTATATTTATAGAATTTGCATTTAAACTACCATTTACTACTAAGTTTGTATCTATTAATATACTCCCTTCTTCATCATTAAAATTTTTTATATTTGATGTTTTTGTTTCTACTAAATTTAAATAATTTGATATATTATTTATTTCACTATTTCCTTCTATTTCTGTACTTAATAACCAATATAATTCATTATTTTCTTTTATAGATAACACATATTTTTCATTATTTTCTAAATTATAATCATTATTTGGTAATATATATGATATATTTGAAGTTAAATTTTCTGATGTATATAATGATATTAAATTATTATTACTATTTATAATTGATATATAATTAGTATTAATACCATTATCAATATATAATGTATGATTAATATCATTTATTATTCTTTCATTTAATATTTCTTCAATAAATAATTCATTTTGATTATAATAATCTTCATTTATATCTGTTGTATATAAATAATTTATTGGTATATCTGTTTCATTATTTGGTGTAAATTTATTATCAATATTATCATATATATTATGAACTGATAATATTTTAAATGTTGTTTGAATCTCATTATTAATTATACTTTGATAAAAAATATCATTTGATAATTCTAATAATATATTATATTCAAATTCATTTTCTACTAAATTTATTATAAAATCTTTTATTTTTTTTTTATTTATATATATATTATTTCTTTCATTTTCTATTATATTTTTAATTTTATTACTATCACTAAATCCTATACTTATTTTATTATTATTATTATTTGATATTACTATATTAGAATAATTATATAATTCATTATTTTTTGTAAAATTATTATTTATATTATAATAAATTAAATCATATATATTTAATATATTATTTTCTTTATATTTTAAATTATTTCCAATATATAAATAATTATTTTCTATATTTGTATTATATATATTATTATTATTTCCTATTATTATTGAATTATTTAGATTTTCTATATAATTACTATTTCCTACTATATTATTATTTAAAACTTGATTATTTTCATTTATTTTTAATATATTTGAATTTCCTATTGTATTTAAATTTAATACTTCGGATGATGATAATATTATATTACTATTTCCTATTGATATTAAATTATTTACATTATTTATTATATCATTATAGTCTGTACCTATTATTATATTATTTTTACCATTATTAAAATTTTTTGCAGCATTATCACCTATTATTACTGAATTTCCAATATCAAATGAATTTTGTGCTGTATTTTGACCAATTATAACATTAAATGAATCTAATGTTGAAGCACTTGTTAAAAAATTTTGTCCAGCATTTTCACCTATTATTATTGAATTCTTTATATCTAATGATATATAATTTAATTCACTAAAATTTTCATCTGTTGTTCCATCAAAATTTACCCTTGATGTATAACTCATTGTTTTTTTTAGTATCTCTAATTAAATCATATTAATAAATTGTTTAAATGATAAAATAAATGTTATAATAAATATTAATGGACATATTATATATATATTTTTTATTTTTTTTTCTATTTTGTTATCAATATTATTTATAATTATTGATTCAAATAAAATATTATTTTCATTTAAATCTTCATATATTATTATATTTTTTAAATTTTTATTTAGATTTTTATAATATATATTCTTAAAATATTCAATATCATTTTCTTTTATTTTTTCATATATTCTTTTTAAATAATCAAATGAATACATCTTATTATTTTAATATAATTTAATTGTTTATATATTTTAGAATATAATGAAAAATATAGGTGGTAATATATCTATAACCGGAGGTTCTACATTAAATACTTACATTGCAGAACCTTCTACTATTAGAGTCGCTAATACTATTAATTTTGATAGAAATTCTTATGGTGGTAATGAAGTAATTTTACCTAATTATACTCCTTCTGCATTTGGCAGTGGTGTTTCTAGTACAATTAAAGGTGGTAAATTAAATATTAAAAATTTAAATAAAGTTATTGAGTCAACTTATTTAATTATGTCTAATAAATATTATAATAATGTTAAAACTGATTTAAGAAAAGTTTTAAAAACTCAAAAAGAAAAATTTATAAAGAAGGTATAATTGGATATCCCAATTCTTCACATATCTTTTTCCAGATCTGATCTTGTAGATATAATTTTTCTCTACTTTTTAATAATGGAAAGTATTTAAGATATTGATTTAAACCTAATATTTGAAAAAATTTATATAATACATAACTATATGATAAAAAATTCTTTCTATCTTTCGGACAATGTTTTAAAAATGGTCCCTGTATATCTCTAAACATTAAACATAATTTATCTTCTAATTCTGATGAAAATTGTGGTGTTGGTATTCCATTTATTCTATTTAATATATAATTTATATGTTCATAATATTTATTTATTCTTAATCTTTTTAATATCTCTCTCATTTTTGTATATGTTATTGTTGTCGTATCTGTTATCTTCTCCTTCTTTATTTCATTTAATATACTCTCAAATATCTCATCTGGTATATCTGTACTCTCTTTTCCTTGTACTTGATTACACCATTCTCTAAAATGATTTATTCTTTTATAACTAAAATGTGATGTATCTTTTGTATTTTGTTTTAATATTGGTCTATTTTGTTCCACTAATAATAATTCTTGATATCCACATTTATTACATATCATTATCGCTTCATGTTGTAAACACGTAAGTTGATTATCACATTCCTTACATATCTCTATATTCTCTTTATTCACTTTCTTTACATATTGTTTATTTGTTAGTGATAAATATTCATCTACTAAATTTGTTTTTTCTGTATTTATTTTATTCTCTTTTTTATTATTTAATGCATCTAATACTGTCTTATTATTTTTATTATTATTTCTATTTGATTCATCCTCTAACATATTATAGTAATTAAATAATATCTCACTCGTATTTGTATAATATTCTATCTCATTATTATTTCTTATTTCCTCTATATTTTTATTTATTTTATATATCTCTTCTTTTATTTTTATATTTGAATTCCATAAATTATCATATTCATCGCTTTGTATATTCACTTTTTCTTTTGATAATTCTACTATATTTGACATTATTCTTTCTTTCTCAATATTTAATTTTGATAAATTTTCTACATAATTATTATAATCGTTCGTCTTCTCTTTAAATTTATCTATTATATTATGATGCATCGTATCTAGTGTACAATTATCTTTATATTTATCATTGTTTATTCTTTTTTTAGATGTTTTATCCTTAAACATTCTTATCTATGTATTTATATTTAATGAATTCTTTTAAGTATTGTTTTTTTCTTTTATTATTTATAGTAAAACCTTTTGATTTATGGGTGGTGGTTTATTACAGTTAGTTGCTTATGGTGCTCAAGATGTTTATTTAACTGGTAATCCTCAAATTACTTTCTTTAAAGTTGTTTATAGAAGACACACTAATTTCTCTATTGAATCTATTATGCAGACCATTAATGGTACTGTTGGTTATGGTAATACTATAAATTGTACTATCTCTAGAAATGGTGATTTAATTAATAGAGTTTATGTTGAATTTGATATTAAAGGATTAGATTATGATTCTACTGGTGTTCTTTATAATAATTATTTAGGTTTAAGATTACTTAAAAATGTTAATATTGAAATTGGTGGACAACAAGTTGATAAACATTACTCTGAATGGATGTATATATGGAATGAACTTTCTTTACCCAAAGGTAAAAGATACGGTTATGATAAAATGGTTGGTGCTGATGGTCTAGAATTATCTATTGTTCCTACTTCTAGTTCTACTAAATTATTTGTTCCTCTTGAATTTTGGTTCTGTCGCAATATTGGTTTAGCATTACCTTTAATTGCTCTTCAATATCACGAAGTTAAACTTAAAATTAATTTTGCAACTTCTAAAGAATGTGGTTCTCAATTTAATAGTACAATTTTTCAAAATTCAATATCTACTTTACCACAATTTAAAGCTGATATTTGGGTTGATTATATTTATTTAGATACTGATGAAAGAAGAAAATTCGCACAATTATCACATGAATATTTAATTGAACAATTACAATTTACCGGTGATGAAGTTTATAATACTCAATTAAGATTAAATTTTAATCATCCTTCTAAAGAATTAGTATGGGTTTCTAAATTAAAAAATAATGATTCTACTTATGTAAATACTAATTCTTTTTATAATTGGAATAATTTTACAACCAGTGATAAAAAAAATCCTTTTATTGATGCACATATAAAATTAAATGGTAATGATAGAGTTGCTCCTAGAGATGGCTCTTACTTTGATATTGTTCAACCATATCAACATCATACAAACGTACCTAAAAATAGAGGTATAAATGTTTATTCATTCGCTATTAAACCTGAAGAACATCAACCTTCTGGAACATTAAATATGTCTAGAATTGATAGTACTGTATTAGCTTCTAATATTACTGATACTAATAGAAAAGATTCTAATATCGCTGTATATGCTGTAAATTATAATGTATTAAGAATTTTATCGGGAATGGGAGGTTTAGCTTATTCTAATTAATTATTGCGTTTTATTAAAAATTTTTTTTCTTATATATTAATAGAAATCTATTAATAATTAATGGGTGGTGGTTTATTACAATTAGTTGCTTATGGTGCTCAAGAT
>CERI01028462.1_pt1 | contig 11288 bp, 12 predicted proteins | sample 350261 | NCBI WGS metagenome assembly CERI01 (sample SAMEA2620979, study PRJEB7988) | marine metagenome | isolation source: saline water (ENVO:00002010), including
CGACACCATCTAGAACACCAGCCGCGACACCATCTAGAACACCGGCCCCGACACCTGGCGCGACACAGGCACCAATACCTGACGCGACACGGGCACCAACACCTGGCGCGACACAGGCACCAGGACCGACTCAGACACCGGGGCCAGCCCCACCGACACTAGGTCCAGGAGGAACGCTACCGCCTGTAATTGTACCAGGAACTACACCAGGAACTACACCAGGAACTACACCAGGAACTACACCTGGACCCACACCAAATTCATCGTCCTGTAACCGAAATAGTTGTGATCCTAGTATTTTCCCCATGTGTTGGTTTTATAATTGTAATGAAAACAAATGTACAGGTGAAGATTCTGACTGGTTTGATCAATACTGTACAGATGGATATAATGTTTGGGGGATTATAATAGTTTCTATCGTAGTATTAATACTTTTTGCTATTATTGGATATGCCATTTTTAGTGAATCCGGTGGAGATGTTCCATTAACAAATAATAATAACCAATGGTTTCAAAATTCAAGGAGATGGGTAAGAAATAGTAGACCAGGACAATGGTTGAGTGGATATGGACCCCCTAATAACGCAAATATCTAAAATTGAAACAAACTTAAAGATATATCTTGCTTTATTATTAATATAAATATGAATTTAAAACAACACCTAATCAACAAATTAGATGAATTACCATGTGACCAGGCGATATTCTCTGACAAAATTTATAGGAAGATTAATAATCCAGACAACACTTATTATGTTTATAGATTAGATTTCAAAAACAATAGTTTTATTTGGATAAAACTATACAACTTTATGTTACCTGAAGGACATGAATGTATCTCATTTGATAATTTAGTTTTCCATAAGGGTGCTTGTCAAGATGGATTAGAACAAGCAAATGATTGTATTACAATTTATAATCATATAAATGGAAAGGCAACAAAAGAAATGATTTATAAGAGAGATAATTTACTCGTATGGAATATGTTTAATCAGGATATGTATCTTGATCCGAGTTTAGAGGTAGATTCTCTTCTAAATCTACCTACTCACGTGGATTTAATCCAGGAGTATAATAATGATTACTGGAGTGAAACTAAAGAGTGCCAAACTGATAACTATGATAGTTATGAACTAGTAGATGATTTTATAGATAGTTTCGAACCACTCAATGGATGGGATAACTTACTAGAAAGGAGTTCAGATACCGAAGAAGATATTATTCTAGATAATGTTTTAGAAAACAAAAAAAATTATAATTATCGGCATAAGGATGAAGATGAAGATGAAGGAGAAGATGTATCTGATAATATTAAATACGATATTACCGAATTAGAAGAATATAGAATTGATCCATATGATGGCGAATATTATTCAAAGAGTGAATTTTTAGAATATTATGGAGGGGAAACTGAGTGGAATCACCAGGAACCAAAGCATGTTTTACTTAGAGAAGAATATTTTAAATTTGCAACTACTTTTAGTCATTTAAGTAATAAAAAGTTTATGTATTTATTAAAAAAGTATGGAAAGACTTTTAGCCGGTAAATTTATAATGTCCAACCACCCCCAACGAATACCTTTACTCCTAAATCTCGCGGTTTCGATGAACCATGGCAAGTTAAGATAAAATCAATTAATTTAGGTTTACTCCAGCTACTTTCAGTGTATTTAAATGTATCAGGTTCCCTTTCTATCATTCCATTTAACATTTCTCTTAACTCAGATACATTCATTTCTTCTATTTCGGATTCTGTTTTATATTCATAATCTGTTTTTGTATTTTTATATTTCTTCTTACCCTGACACGTCAACGCTATTTTAACTAATTCTCTTTTTTTCAAGTTTTTTAATTCGCCAAAATTATATGAACCCTTTTCTCTACTCGTTATTTGCTTTATTATAGATTGTAACCCCCCTTTACCGCCCACATGATCACTGAGTAATTCTTCGGTGAATTCGTCGCTTTTATATTCTATTTTTTCTATTTTTTCTATTTGAGATTTAGGTTTTGATTTATTAGTCTCTTTTTCTGTTTTTTCTTTCATTTCATCATGATATGCTTGAACCTTTTCATCCATATCCACGATTTTATCATTGGATACCTTAACTTTTCCAATTGGCTCCATGTAACTATCATATAAAGTATCGCCGCTATAAAAATATTCAACGCCTTCGTGGATTATCTCAATAAAATCATCTTCGTCGGATGACTCTGTTTCTTCTAAAATATCATCTTCTTCTTCAAATAAATCATCATCTTCTTCTTCTTCATCATCCTCGGATTCACTGAAAACTTGTGGTTCTGGTTCTATATCAGAAGGATCATCCTCTGAGCTATCATCTCCAAAAAAAGATCTTTTCTTATTCCAACCCTCCATCCCTTCTTTCCATTCCAATACATTATTGACTCCACAACTATATAAAGCGTGAATTAAATTTTCAGACGCGTCACATTTGCTGTGAGCACAATATGTTATGATAGGAATATCTTTTATATCTATTCTTTTATCATTTACTAATTCTTCTAGTTTAGGATATTTTTTTAAAGATGATTTCAAGAATTTTAATACTCTTCTCTCAACACTTTTAGTTGTTAATTTATCTAATTCTTTTAGTGGTAAATTAACAGAATTGGGTATTCTATCTTTTTCAAAATATTCCTTTGGTAATGCATTCACTATTATTGTATCTTTCATTTTAATTCTTTCATCCAAATTGTCTATAGAAATTGTACATATTACTCTTATTGTCTTTAAAGGTCTCCATACCTTATTGTCATCTTCAACAATATAGTGAATGTGTCTTGGGTGTGTTTTTTTATCTTCTTTATATGGTTGGGGGGTGTTAAAAACTAAAGTAACTTCTCCACCATCATCGCATTTTACAAGACCATGATTTTCATATTCTCCATAAGCACTTTCGGGTGGCAAGATTTCTTGAATATTAGTGCTTTCATTTGCGGCCCAATAATAAACACGTTTATTAGAATGTTTATCACCCAATGTTAATTGTAAATTTAGAGGATTATCTCCTAATTCGGGCAATATATTTTTTAGACTTTCATTTTTTAAACTATAATTTTCATCACATGATATCATTTTGGGATAAGGTGAATAATTATCATTTTTCTTAGACCAATATTCTATCTTTTCACTATCCAATTCTTCGGCTAAAAAACAAAAATTACATTTCTCAATGGTACTATCTTTACTCATTATAAATTAATCATATATATTTTTTAAAAAGTTTTATCCGTGATTAAAATATTTACCCGCGATTAAAATATTTATCCGTGATTAAAATATTTTTAAAATGTCTTATCTGAAACCTTATATAAAGTCCTTAGGTTATTTAATATATCATCCATACACTCGAGCATATATGTTGTTGTACTCTGAATCTTAACAACTTCATCGGTTTGCGCTAACTTATGTGCCTTATTCAAGGAAATAATGAATACAATTTTATCTTCTAAAGGATGAGGTTTCTTATACCCGATTAAATTAATGATTGAAGTATCACTTACAGAATATCTCATCATGTGACTTTGAATTAAATTACCTAATGTATGAGATTCATTCTCTACTTCATAACGATAAATATATTCTTTTTCTTGATCGACAGATATTCTCGATGATTCTTCTTTTAAGAGACCTATAAATTCTAATTTTAAATGTTCGCACTTTTGAATAAGTATATCAATACTCAGCTTGAATAGAGCATCAGCGGATAAATAATGATTACTTTTAATTGCGAAATTATAAGAATTTGCTTCACCGGTATCGTCCCTATAAAAGTATCTCTCACTATCACTTAATCTGAATTTCCTTTCATAAATATCTCTTTCTTCTGTTGGAATTTCTTCTCGAGATATCTTATCCTTTAAAACTTCATTTACCATTTTCTCATCTATCTTAAAAGAATAAGTCGACTGAGAAACTCCTTGGAATTTAGCATCTTGGTGCCCAAAACCAACTGAAGGAGTACCATAAAACTGGATCTCTTGATAAGTATCTTCAGTATTAGTTGTCTTTAATTCAGTAACTAAACAATAATTCATATTATCTCTAAATTTAAATGGTCTGTAAATTTTGTCCTTTTCCTTTTGAGATAAGGGGTTTTCCAAATCATAATTTGCAACATCTGTGGCACTTAATTGTTCTTTTAAGATCTTTTCATCTTCTGGAGACATATCATATGAATCATCAAAATAACGATTAATACGTTCTTGGAATCCAGATTTTAAGGGATAAATTTCAATGTCATTCATTGTAACAAACTTAAACGGTTCTACAGAATCATGCTTTACCTTACACATAAATAGATGATTTCTCATATAGTTAACAGGATTAATATAGAGAGGCATCAAAGCAATTCGATGTAGTAACATTTCATTATGTAAAGAAGAATTATTCACTGTCATGACTAAATCGTTCCCTTCGCCATTCGGGGATAATTTAAAACCAACAGTTGGAATATCTGTTAGTAAAATACGCCGAATCGCATTTGCCAATGATTTATCAAATCCATATTTATCATCTCCAGATAATACAAATCTTAATTCGCCTTCTACCGATTCAACTTCAGTGATTTTAGGTTTGAATTGTTTGATATCGTCTCCCATAGTTATATATTTATATTAAGATAATATTTTTAAATAAAATCAAATTTATAAATATTTAATAGTATATTAAATGAGTAAAAATATTAGTAAAGATAAATTTAGAGTCATGATTTCAGAAATGGAACAATCGACTATGAAAGATAATCAAAAATGTAACATAAAATGCAATAAGATTAAAACTAATTTCGCAAAAGACAAAAAGAAACTTTCTCAGAAGAGGAAATGCCATAGTAAATGTGAAAAGAAAAGAATGAAAAGCGTTAAAGCATTTCATGATAAATACCCTAAAGAATATAAAAGATTTGTTAATAGTTTAGGTGGTGGTAAATATAGAAAAAAAACAAGGGGGAAGGGGAAAAAATCTAAAAGGAAGAGAAATAAATAAGTTTAATCATTTAAAAATTAGTATTTTTAATTTAATAATAATGTCTGATAAAGTTTTATTTATTAGTGGTCGATGTGAATATTGTAAAAAAATATTATTGGGAATTCAACAGCATCCATTTTTGAAACCATTGTTTAAGGTTGTGAATGTAGATGTTCAACCATATCCAAATTATGTTAAGTCGGTTCCATCTATCTTGATTAATAATCAAGTTATTAGTGGGGAGACTGTTTTTGAATATTTTGGAAAACTGGTTGAAGGAAAAAAAGAACAGGAAGAGAGGCTACAAGCAGAAAACCCATCAGAAAAAGATCAGGGTCAATGTAGAATAAATGAAGAAGGAGAGTTGGAAGGTTATTGTGGTGTCAGTGGGTTAGGTGGTTCTGGTGTAGAATATTCTATGATTAGCGAAGAGAACGATGATTTTACTAAGAGAATCTATAAAATAGAGTCGAATTATGATTTTATTGGCGATGAATCGGATGATATTCAAGGTCAAGTGAAATCTATGGAAGCCCAAGATGCGAATTTATCAGCAAAGAGAAAATCCTTTGATAATGATTTAGAAAGAATGCAACGAGAAAGAGGTGAAATGATGGGAAATCAAGGTGGACCAGGTGGTGGAATGAGGCCACCCATGGGCCAAGGGCCTGGCATGGGTCAAGGCACGGGCCAAGCCATGATGAGATAAAAATATTTCATATAAAAAAATATTTCATATAATATAAATTATATGGAGGTTGATAATCAATTACATGGTAAAACAGACCCTGAACCAGAAATAAAACTAGAAAACAATCATACATCTACTGTCTCGGTCGAAGAAATAGTACAAAGTTATAATGAAGCGATTGAAAGAAGTCAATGCCCCACCAGCAAAGAATCTTCAGAGGATCTAACTATTTGTGGCATAGAGACAGCTATAGATCATAACGTTTCGCAGAGATTAAGAAAAAAAGATATACTTGACGATGAGGATGAAGATGAGCCAGAACCTTTCAATAAATTGATGTGTGGTTGTCGTCTAACATCTCTTGTATTATTTGTTATGTTTATTTTAAATATTTCGACACCTTCAGGTTCTGAATTTCAGAATTTATATCGAAAAATACGAGGAAATTTTTCACCCAATGTTAGAGAAGTTGTTAGTGGACATATCTCTAAAAGAAAAATGGACGAATTAATAGAGGGTGTTGATCAATATATTAAATCTGAATTAGAATCAGACTGTGATGTAAATATTGTATACATTTACAAACTCATATCAACATGGGGGGAAAAGTCTTGGTCTTTAGTACATAGTTTCATAATAAGAAACAATCATGGAAAATACGAATTAATTAGTTCATGGTATAGTGGTGGCGAATCCTCGGCTACTTCATTAATTTATAATACTTTTACTTTTGATGAATTAAAAGGAACATTAACATTGGAATCTCTCTTAGATAGAGGGAAATGCGAAAAAATTTTTGGTGAAGGAAATTATTTTGAAAAAGATAATGATTTAGTAATTTTATTTATAAGTAAAGATGGTATTTTGAATGGATTAAATACTGACGCGAATATTAAAAAAGCTAAAAATAGATATACAAATAATTTCGGTGTAAAAAAAACTATAGTCAAGGGGAGGAGAGGTGGTGGTCTTAAAAAATCTAAAAGAAGTAAACCTAAACGCCGTAAATCCAAACGGAATAAACCTAAAAGAAATAAATCAAAAAAGAAAAGCAAATCCAAGATGCGTTAAACTACTTAAAATAATTAAATACTTTTATTAAATATAAATGGTGACAGAAGTGGAAGATAAACTATTTAGTCTTTTTAGTGATTTCATTAGAGATTTATCTAAGACTTTCCCCGAAATAAAAAATAGTTTATATCGTAATTATGAATCATGTTTGACCGATATTGGAGACAAATGTTTAGATGATTTTCCGAAACTAAGTAAATTTTTAGAATTAATTGGAGAATATGAAAAAATGATTACAGATAAGAATTTAGAATTTTTTGATTTGGAAGTAGAATTCCTGGAAGAAATTTCATTCAAGAGATTATGGGAAAGGAACATCACTAACAAGACTAGAGAAAATATTTGGAAATATTTTCAGACGTTCCAGTTGATTAACATGAATTTAAAATCAAGTCAACAGCTGAAGGATGTTTTGGGTGAATTAGGTACAGATAAAGAGGTATCTATTGATAAGAAGACCGCGAAAGATCTTAAGAGAATGAAGAAGTTAAGTGAAAATGTTAAATCAGATGTTCCAGGAGAATCGGAATTAGATGACATGTTAAGTGGTCTAATGGGTGGTGGTATTGGTGATATTGCGAAAGAGGTAGCAAAGGGGTTAGATATTGAAAACATGTTTGGTGATGTAGACGAAAATAGTAATCCAATGGAATTAATGACACAGTTAATGAATCCCGAAAAGATGGGATCTATTTTTAATAATATTAATTCTGTGATGGAAAAGAAGATGGAATCAGGAGAATTAACTCAAGATTCTTTAAAGAATGAAGCAGAAGGGATGATGGGAAAAATGGGTGATAATCAAATGTTTAAGAATATGATGCAGGGCATGCAACAGGGTATGCCATCGGATATGCAACAGGGTATGCAACAGGGTACGCAAAATTCTGAAGAGGGGGAACCTGATAACGAAGATGATAATAGTGTCGAACCCGATACGCAAAAAGAAGAAAAGACGCCAGCAAACAAAGAGATAACAAGAGAAGAAAAACAGAAAAGATTAAGAGAAAAAATTAAAGAAAAAAGAGAAAATAGGTAAATTTTAAATAATTTATTTTTTAAATATTATATTATAATATGATTAAAACTCCTTTTTGGTATACCGATATATCTATTCTTTACTCGAAGGATTCTATCACCGAAATTTTTCCTTCGAAAAGATTTGATATATTAAGAAAATTAAACGCGATTGTTCGACTATCTATCTTATATACATTAATATTATTTTTCATGAAGAGAGAACAGAAATATTTAGTTATACCCTTAATTGTGATGGGTATAACATGGTTAATCTGGTATAAACAAGAGAATATTCATGTTGATAATATTATGAAAGACTCTATGAGTGATAAAATAGATGATTTAGTTAAAATAAATGATTTAAATACAGAATGTCGTATCCCAACAAAAGAAAATCCATTTATGAATCCAACTTTATCTGATTACGGTACTAATTTGCCCCCCCCACCTAAATCGTGTCCTAGTTATAATAACACAGGTGTTCAGAGAAGAGTAGAGGAATTATTCAACGAAGATTTATATAGAGATGTAAATGATATATTTGGAAAAAATAATAGTCAACGCCAATTTTATACAGTTCCAGGGAATCAAGTCCCCAATGATCAAGGTGCTTTTGCTCAGTGGTGTTATGGAACCCCACCGACATGTAAAGAAGGTAATCAGGTAGCATGCTTAAGTGCGAATGGTAGAATGGGTGGGAAGAGTAAATAATTTAATTGAAATTTTTTTTTATTTCTAATGAATATATAAATGACAGAAGCATTAGGAAATGACGGATACAATGGTTATGTAGCGGGTAATCCGCCCGCTCAACTACAGGATTGTAGCAATGCGGATACAAGTCACAAAGATCATTTCAGTTTATTTAAGAAAGCGAGTATTAGAGCAGATCAATTAACGGTAGATTTAGATGTAATGCAGTCTCAGGGACCTGGTTATTATACTTTAGATAATCAGTTTTCGTGTGAGTGTGGTCTAAAAGAAGCACAAAGCATTCAAACATCTCAGCCCGGAATTCATTTAAAAGGTGGATTTGGTTGGATTGCGGAAAAGGGATGTTTAGTTGATAATGATTCTGCCTTAAGACAAAAAGATGATAAACTAACGAATAAAAGAGTTATTAATCAAGTGTTTGAAAGGTTATCAGCAACAACACCAAACTATAGTAAAGGATACTATGATGTAGATACCGAATCTATCATTAGACCGGGCGATTTTGCAGGAGATCAAAAACCATGTATTGCTAATAGTGAAATTACTTATGGCAATTATTTCTTGCCCATGATACCCAAATTAAAAGAAGAAGTCCAAGATAATAAGCATATTATACCCGAAGATTCTAAACAAGATTGGGTGAGAGGCGGTCTACCCACGAGACAAATGGTAAGGAATGCTGATTATTTAAGAAGATGCCAAGAAAAGACTTTTGAATCTACTGCCTAAATCTTAAATATTAATTTTTTTTATAATATTCATAATATAGTATGAATAATTTGGATAATGGTGGAATTACAAACACAAATTCTAATAGTTTTACATCAAAGCCAGGAAATTATCAGTTAAATCAAGTTCGAAATCAAATTAGTTATCCTTGGGCACCAACTACAATTTTACAAAAGAATGGTGGGTCATTAATGGATAAGAATTTTTTTGATGTAGATTCAGAACTAAAAAATATTACACGTAAATTAAGTAATAATCCTAATGAGAAATATATACCCGGAAAACAAGGTGCTGAAGTCAAAATGATTAATTTTCAAGATGGGGGGTATCATCAAGTTAGTAGTCGATTAACTAATAATGCTTTTGAATTAAAAGGCGTTGGAATTAATCGTTGGGAACCCCTATTTTTTGATCCTCAGAAGAATGCGGTTGAACCATTTAGAAGAATAGGCGATGATACTGTATTAGAAACTTTAGATACACATGTAGAAGAATGTGGTAATATATAAATTATTATCCATTTTCAATAAATTTATAATGTAATGGAAAGATGTAAGGTGAATTTCTAACCTGATATAAATCTCCTCCACTTACTCTATCCAGCTCTATTTTTATTTCAGATAAAGAATTATCATTAATATATTCAAGTACACAAGACTCAAAAATAACATATTTTTTAGATTCCATTTTTTTTAATTCTTCCAATAAATCTCCCTTAATTTGTTTAGGGCAGTCCCCACATCCATTCAAGTCTAAACAGATATCACCACAATCATAGCATTGATAAATATTTTTATTAATAAACCCTGAATAAGGATTTCCAATAACTAATAATTCCTTATTAGATGATTTCGATTTTTCATATGCTTGATTATATAAATTAATTCTTCGATAAATCCGATATAAAGAAAAGAAACAGTCTAAAATTATTACTCCAATTAAAATATATAGAATCATTTAGTATACAAATCATTTAAAAAATTTGATTTAAATCTTTATTTATATTATAATAATATATCTTAATAATGGACGAAGAATCATTAAACTACAATGAAGCAGATGAATATGATGTAAGTGAAGTTGTAGTTGAAACTGGAGGGGACGAGGATATTAATACCGTCTTGAAAGGATATAAGAATAAACTAAAATATTATAAAACAAGTCCATCATTAACTAAATATGAAAGATGTAAAGTAATTGCGGAAAGAGCAAATCAAATAAATCATGGTAGTCATATCTTTATTCAAAATTATGAAAGATTTAGTAATGCCTATGATATTGCAGTTCAAGAACTTAATGAAAAACGCATTCCATTTATAATCAAAAGACCTTACGGGAACACTTTTGAATATTGGAAATTAAATGACTTATTATAAAAAAAAAATATTTTAAGTATTATAAATGGATTTAGTTGAAAAAGGTATTAAATATATTAAGGAATTATGTGATGACGATGAAATTTGTGTTATGCTTGTTTTTGTTTTAGTTGGATTTATGCTTTGTTATCTTTTTAAGAATCAGATAAGTGGATACATGAATTTTAAATCGGTTCAAAGCGAGTTTGACTCGTTGATTGGTGGTCCAAATGTTATTCAAGGTGCTCCAATAGATCATCAACCACATCCACCACAAAAACAACCACGCAAACCCAAACAACAACCAGTAGAACAAAAAATAAAGATTGATGAGGTAAAAAACATGCGTAGAAAAATGAAAAAGGAGGGATCTGTGGGAATTGAATTAAAACCAAGAAAACCCGATCCAACTGCTTCCACCGAGAGACAATTGGGTGTTATGGCCGCAAAACCACCAGTAAATGGAGGGGGTGTTCAACAAATGGCTGGATTACAAATCCAAGATGCTAGTATTTTTAAACCATTCGACGAAGTATGGAATCCTGGATTTATGCCATTAGATATGGTTTTTAAAGGCGGTCCTTCTCAGATGGCGGCGGATAGACCTATGGGACCTTCTCCCCCTAAACAACGAATGGGACCTTCTGGAGCTATGCCTGCTAAAGAAGTTAATCTTGTATTAGTTTATGCCCCTTGGTGTGGGCATTCCAAA
>CERI01008202.1_pt1 | contig 11271 bp, 10 predicted proteins | sample 350261 | NCBI WGS metagenome assembly CERI01 (sample SAMEA2620979, study PRJEB7988) | marine metagenome | isolation source: saline water (ENVO:00002010), including
TGCTGTTGCTCAAGTTGAGTCAGTATTAACTAACGAATTAACTCAGTCAATCAACCAACACATTTTAGGTAAAATGAGAGAAATAGCTAAATCGGATTTATTCGGTGTTAATGCTCTTGATTTATCGCTTGATGCTGGTGAAACTAGAGGTGATGCTCACAGAAGAATCTTAACAAACATTTTAGCTGCTGCTAACATTATCGCAATTAACGGAAGAAGAGGTGCTGGTAACTTCGCTGTCGTAGGTGGTAAAGTTGCATCTGCATTACAAGGTGTTGCAGGATTTGTACCAAACCCAATGGCTAACACTTTCAACCAAGTTGCAGGTGCTATTTTCCCAGTAGGTTCGGTTGCAGGTATCAACGTATACACTGACCCTAACTTAAGTTTTGCTGAAGCTGAAATCTTAGTTGGTAGAAAAGGTGACGGAAACGGTCCTGGTCTAGTATTCATGCCTTACTTAATGGCTGAATCAGTACAAGCGATCGCTGAAGGAACTATGGCTCCTAAAGTAGCTGTGAAATCAAGATATGCTTTAGTTGAAGCTGGTTTCCATACTGCTGAGCAATATCAGAAGTTCTCTTTAGATGCCGCGGCATTCACACTATAATCTATAGTTTAAATTAGAATTTTAAATATTAAAAGGCCCTCAAATTGAGGGTCTTTTTTTTTGGTAGAAACTTTACAAAATTGAAGAGATATATAAAGTATAATCTAATATTAAGTTTTAAAAAAATACAACAACGATGAAATTAACTAAAAAGATAATGTTATTCGAAGATTTCGCTACAAACGCAGCTTCAGATAACACTAGTGCAACACCCGTTGCTCCAACTACAAACACGTCAGTATCGCTTGACGCAACTACTACACATGACGTTTCCGGAGAAACTTTAAGAACAGAAGTACTAAAAGATGTAGATTCAATTTTAACAAGATTATCAGAACTATCAGATAATATTAAAGAAGGTTTAGATATACACACAGGCTTTAACGAATATGAATCTTTATTAGAAGAATTAGTTGAGCACCCGTCTTTCCATAATATAGATGAAGGTTTAGGTGACATGTTAACAAACATTAAAGCATTTGCAAGTAATCCTATAAAATTTACTAAATTAAAAAATAATTTAAAAAAATATCAAAAGGCCCTAGTACAACAATCTATTAATAATGTTGATTTTGCAAAAAAGAAGCAAGCATCAAATGATGATGGTAAAGATAAGAAAAGAGCAGAAACTTTAGATGCAGCTAATAAAGCTAAAAATCAAGCATTAAAAGATACGGTTGATGCGATCGAAGCTAGAATGAAAGACTTAGCAACTAGTGAACCACTTAAATTATATAGTAACCTTAAAAAGAATTCTGCTAAAATACAAGCTGCACAAATAGTATTAAAAGCTGCATCAGGTGAAGAAGCAAAACAATTAAAATTAAAAATAGAAACTTTAGAAGATAGAATATCAGATGATGGTAAATCTCTAAAAGATTATGCTGCACAGGATGGAGAAAATGGAGCTCAAGCACAAGACACTTCTATTGATGGAGGTGCTAAAGGCGAAGGTGCTAAAGGCGAAGGTGCTAAAGGCGAAGGTGCTAAAGGTGGAAAAGATGATAAAAAGGCACAAGAAATAGAAAAAGCTAAAGAAGCAGTAACTAAGGCTCAAGAAGCCATTGATGCTCTTCCTAAAGGACCAGATGGTCAACCTACAAGTGACCCGAAAAAAGCTGAAGCAGAATTGGCAAAATTAACAGCCGAACTTAAAGTAGCTGAATTAGAGGAAAACACTGAAAAAATAGCAGAAATAAAAGAAAAGATAGCAAATGCTAAAAAAGCCGCAGCATTAAAACCGTATAAATCAACTGGAGGCGCAGCAGTTGGAAAATCAGGTGGTGATAGTGATTTAACAGACGAAGAAAGAAAAGCTAAAAACTCTAAAGAAGGTAAAATTAAAAGATATAAAGACTTATTAGCTAAAGAAGATGATGAAGCTAAAAAACAAATATATCAACAGAAAATAAATGACCTACAAGAAGAATCATGGGAGGCTTTCTTAGATAGTGATTATGTTGCTGTTTTAGAAGCTGAACTATTAGAATTTGAAAATTTAGAAGAAAATTTAGAAACAATACAAGAAGCTGTATTAGGTGATCTAATGGCGTATGACGCTGAAGAAGATGGTTACAAATACCTAAAGGCACAAGCTAAAAAATTAGGTGTTAAGGTTGCAGTAGCTTCAGGTGACAAATCTATATACTGGGATATGGGATATGATAGTTTAACATATACTGGTAAAAAAGATGCTGTTTTAAAGTTAGCAGCTATATCAGGACATGATCAAGATATTTGTGATGGAGAAGAAGATTGTGGCGGATATATTTTAAAAGAAAGCGATATCAAATTAACATTACCTAAAAAAGTAAAACTTTATGAAGGTATGTCAGTTGCTGATAAATTTAAAGCGTTAATGTAATAACACTAAAGGGAGCGTTTCGCTCCTTTTTTTGCAAGTTTAAGAAACTCCTCTCGTTCTTCGAGTAGGAGTTTTTTGCATTTCTTGCGAAACTCAATAGAAGATTTTAATATACGACTGTCTACCATCGGTGCTTCTAATACATCATAATATTCTGGATGTACAAAGTTTTTTAGATCAAAATTCATAAACTTAGATTTTATCGGTTTTAAGCTAATTGCACATATCCATTCTATGGTATTGTAATTGGATTCTAATGTTTTGTAATTTACCAAACTTTGAGATTCTCTATCCCAATATCCACGTTCTTCTAATTTTGTTTGTTTAACTGGTCGTTGTGTTTTAAGAATACACTCTATGACCCTATCATCTTTAGCCCATTTTCTAACGTGCCTATTTTCTACTAGAAATTTACGATAAAACTTTTGTAAAGGCGCAAGTATAATTCCATATCTGTTACGAGGATTTGGGCCATTGGTTCTATTAAGTATAATGTGTAAATATGATTTTGCCATATATTATATTTATCTCTGAAACAAATCAGCGACTATTCAGTATAACTAGTAAACAATATAACTATATGCAATCAGTAAATCAACTTTTTACAGAAAAATACAGACCAAAGAATTTAGAAGAGCTTATTCTACCAGATAGAGTCATGTCTAAATTTAAAGATGGATTAGTTCAAAACATGTTATTATCAGGTTCTCCTGGCACTGGTAAAACCTCATGTGCAAAGGCAATTGTAAATCAATTTGAATTACCTTACCTTTATATAAATGCATCTACAGATACTTCAGTTGATGTTATTCGTACAAGAATTACTGATTTTTGTTCTACCGTTTCTATTATGGATAAACCAGGTATGTTTAAAGTAGTAATACTTGATGAGGTTGATGGTGTATCAGATCAATTCTTTAAAGCATTGCGTGCAACTATGGAAACGTTTGCATCTAATTCTAGATTCATTGCAACATGTAATTATATCAATAAACTACCAGATCCAATTCTTTCAAGATTTGAAGTTATCGATTTTGATTTCGATAAAGAAGAAGAAACTGAATTAACTAAAAAATATATTAGAAGAGTTTATGACATATGTAACGGCGAAGATATGTCAATTGAAAAATCAGCGTTAGTTGAGTTTGTACGTAGAAACTTTCCAGATCTTAGATCTACCCTTAATAAATTACAAGGATATAAGACACAAGGTACAAAAAATATTACACTTGAAGATGTTAAAAAGTTTAATTCAGTTTACAAAGATGTATTTGAATTAGTATTTAATGAATCAGATCCTGCTAAAAACTACCAATTGTTGGTTAGTAATTATGCAAATAGAGTCGATGATGTTTTACAGTCAATGGGAGAAGAATTTATAGAATATATACAACAAGAGCAATTGCAATCAGTTAAACATATTCCACAGATAATTATTTCGGTAGCTAAGCATCAGGCACAAAGAGTACACGTAATAGATCCTGTAATTACAATGTTAAGTTGCATTTATGAGGTACAAGGAATTGTTAAAGGTTAAAAATAAACAGCAAATAATTTTACCATGTCATTTATTTTTAGTATATTGGCTAGGTAATAATAATCATAAGATATGAAAGTGGGAAAACACACATTGTTAATAGACGGTAATTACTTTGTTTTTAGTAGATTATTCGTTCTACCAAAACCAAAGAATGGTAAATTGTTAGGTGACGACAAACAAAAGTCACAATTTATGAGAAAATTATCAATTGACTTTGCATCAGAAATGCGCAAACTTAAAATGTTTGTTGATGATGTTGTATTGACAGTAGATTCTAAATCATGGCGTAAGGATTTATATCCAGACGCAGAATACAAAGGTACAAGAAAACAAAGTTCTAATGTAGATTGGACTGCAGTATATTTTGTATATGAAGAATTTCAAAAGATATTAGCTTCACATGGTGTCACTGTACATCAAATACAAGGTGCTGAAGCAGATGATGTCATTTTTGGATGGTCTACAGCACTTAATAATAGAGGTAAATCATGTATTGTATGGTCAGGTGATAGAGATTTAATTCAATTAGTAAATTATTCTAAAACTAATGACGCACATACAATATGGTATTACAACACTAGGAAATCTCTATATGCATATCAAGGTTTTGAAGAAGATATGATAGAATCTGCATCTTCAGGATTGTCTAAAGACGATATGTTATTTAATATGGGAGGAGAACACATGTCAAGAGATCAATATCAAGATAATATTCTTGGTTGGGTTCAAGCTAATAAGGTAGGTATTACAGAAATAGATTGCGATGAGTTTATCTTTAAGAAAATATTAACTGGCGATAAATCTGATAATATACCATCAGTTGTTACTTGGCAAAAAGAAATGAAAACAGGTAAGCTTAGAACTTATTCTATTACAGATAAAACCGCTGACACCATTTACAATCAATTTATCAAAGAGTGTGATAACTTTACAATAGATTATTTATTCAATAATGAATATAAAGATAAGTTAGCAGACATCATATATAGAGTAATTGGTCATAGTAATGTCGGTCTAATTAAGATTTCTATTCAAAATAATATATCATTGATGTTACTTCATGTAAAAACTATTCCAGATCCAATTCAAAAGGCTATCTATGAGTCTATAGAGAAGGACTGGGAAGGTGCACTCGACAACATAGATAATGTAATGGATATGGAAAAGATTCTGAAGGGCACAGCTTGGTTAAACAAGAGTGGTTCATTTGCACCTGATGCATTTGCAGGCATGGATATTCCAACAGAAGAAAAGCCACCAATGAAATTAGTAGGTAAAAAAACAAAACCAACTGAACAGCCTAAATCAAAAAAATTATTTTAAAAATGAGTACAGGAGAATTAAGCGTAGAACAACAAATAGAAGAAATTATTCAAGAAGCTAGCGCATATGGTTTGCATTTAGAAGTAATTAATCACGCTAGAAAAAACATAGATGAAGGTGATATTGATATTCTACAGGCATACATAAATGCATTTGACGAATGGGTTAAGTAAACAATAATAAATTACTACATATAACTAATATGCTAGACGAAACAAAATTATTTGACTTTGTAAAGATAATGTTTACGAAGAAACATCTTTATTCTAAAATAAAGAATCATAATAAAAAAAGACATCACTTCATGATTAATCGTTTCATGGCTATTAAATATCCATCAAACGCTAATCACTTCAATATAAATGGAATAAACGGCACTAATGTCGTTGAATCTTGGGCAATGGTAGCTCAAAGATTTAAATCTGTTCCGGGTTGGTTTTACACTAAAACTAAAAAAGCTCAAAAAAAACAGAAGGATAAATACATTCCAGGTGATAGAGCAATTCAATTATTTCTAGATAAGAATGAAATAGGCATGAGAGAATTTAATGAATTAAAACATTTTGCCAAAGAAGAACTCTACGCTGATTTAAAAAAAATTGAAGAACAAATAGATGTCTACAGAAATTAAAGATACTTTTACAGAAATTGTCGATATTACATTATACAAATATAACTCTATTGATTTAAAGTTATGGGGAATTATGTCAAGAGATCCAGGTGTAAAGAAAATATCTGACGATGCACTTTTAGTAAATGTTCAAAAATTAAATAAATACTTACAAGAATATTTCAGATCAGATATTAATAGATTTCAATCCGTTAGCGATGTTACTATCCATAAAGAAGCTACTTCTATTTATTTTCTTTTTCAATCATTGAAAACAATGCCCAATTTAACTTGGATTAAATGTAATCTTAATAAAAATTCAAGTTACAATAGAGTAATAAATGTTGATCAAATAAAAACAATTAAATATAGTATTAAAATTCTTAGAGGTAGTTTAAGATTATTTGATATATTTAATGAACATGAAATGTATCTAGCTAATAAAATATTAAACCAATGTGGTTTATTAAAAGAAGACGACCACTATGCTGTAATTAAGGTAAAGCACTTTTTAAGCATATTGGATGTTTACTTATCTGAAAATAATACAGCTGAATTGTTTACTATATTAAATGTTTTAATACAAACATTGGAACCATATGAACCTGATGACCCAGAAATGTATTTAATAACTGATAAAAAATCAGATATATAAATAAAAATAAGACATTGCGTCATTAATTTTAATGGTAAATAATTTCACAGCCGATGAAATCGGAGATATTCTTTTTGCTAAATTAGTAGAACCATACCAAAATGTAACAGGCATTAATTCATGGTCAATTCTAACAGGTCTCAGTAACCCTAACACAGTAGGTGGTTTAACTATGGTTGGTGGTACAAATATCATATATGGTATTAATACAAATTTAAATTTACAACCAGGTCATAAAATCATAGTTGTAAATCATATACTAACTGTTAGTAATATAATAAGTCCTACTGAATTTACAACAGAAGAGCCTGCTCCATTTTCAGCAGAAAACATTAAATTTTATTTAATGCCAAATCCAAACAATCAGTTTGAAATGGAATTTAGATGGTCTCAAAATCCACTCACATCAGATGGTGGTCAAATGTCAGAGCTAAGACCTTTAAATATAGGAGTTGGGCCAAGAGATATCTTAGGTTTAGATTTTGATTCGACAAAACCATTGTGGTTAGATGTTAAATTAACAGTAGATAGATTATCATCTTTTAGTAGTTTAACTTTAATTTCTACTGAATTTGAAATTCAACAAGAAGATGGACAAATTATATCTTGTCCTCAATTCTGTACAGATTGTGTAGATCCTTTCTTAGCAAACGGATGCGCAAATATAGTAGCAGAATGTACAGATGATATGTTTAATCCATACAATCTAAGCAAACCGTCTAAAATGTATACACAACTTAGTGATATTTCTACTGAAATGTGGGGACATGAGGTTAAATATTTTAGAGTTGAGCCAGATAAAAGAACAAGCGATGTTATTTTAATGGAGTATTCTTTATATAACGTTAAAGAACAAGGCCAATTAAAAATAATGGTTCCTGATAACGAAATGCCATCTCAAATGTTTCAGTATGATATTTTTGGAATGGGATTTGAGGACTTTGAAATACACATAACTAAAACTCAATTTGAATCTGCATTTGGTCCTAATTTAAGCCCTATAAGTAGAGATTATCTTTATTTTCCATTAATGAATAGAATGTACGAAGTAAGTTCGGTAGCATTTGCAGACGAATTCAATATGAATATGACATATTGGAAAGTAATGCTTAAAAAATACGAAGAACGCACAAGTACTTTATTTAATTCAGGAGATGTTAACACTGATGAAATTTTAGAACAGGAGTTAGATGATTTAACAACTGGAATTGAAGAAGTGTTCGGAGAAGAAATACAAAAAGAATATACGCAAACTACTAAACCTGAACAATATCAAACTGTATTTACACCAGTTGGAGATGGAATTAGAGATAGAATCCATAATCAATTATTAATTACAGATAAGCAAATTAGAAACAAATGGACAATACTTAGTAAAAATCACTACGATTTAGGTACCATTAAAGATAAAGGTATAGAAGCACTAGTATATAAAAGAAAATCTAAAATATCTACAAACGAAGACTTGTCTATCACTATGTGGTTTAGACCTAAATTCGTTTCTAATAACGGCACGGACGTATTAATAACTGGTAAAACAGGTAACGATGGTTTAGAATTATCAGTAAATGAATCTTCTTTAAATATTAAAATAAACGGAGATATAGAAACATACACATTTGATTCATCTTTAGAAAATGGCACTTGGTATGGATTAGTATTTAATTTAAATAATAAATATGGATCAATGACAACTGATTTATATAGATTAGATCCTATGAACAATTGGCAAACTGCAAATTCTAATACAAAAACTATAACAAATGTTTTACATAAAACTAAAGATTTTACGCTTCCTTATTCTTGGAACATTTCTAAGCAGTGGTCTTTAATGCCAGGTAATTTAGAACTAACAAACATAAGATTATTTTCAAAACCAATAGAATCTGAGCAGCATTTGAATATACTTCAACAATATGTTGTAAGAGATAATCATTTAGCAAAAATCATCGACAACGCTATTCCTTCTATTCAATTAAGAAGATATAATCAAAATAGGTAACAAGAATAGATTAAATTTGTTACAATTATTTTCTTGATATATAAAATATAATATAATAATATGAGTGAAGAAAACAATAAGAAAAGAACGATCTCAGAACAAGCAGATGAAATTCGTAAAGAATTAGACGATTTGATAGGAGATAATACTAGTTTAGATGTTGAAAGTGATCCTAAAGATTTGCCTATAAAATCTAGACCATCAGATACTTTACCAGCAATAAGTTATGGAGAATTAAAATCCAGTGCTACAACAAAGGCACAGAAAACTATTACTTCATTAATGAAATTTTATTTAGATGCAGATATTATTGAAAAAGATGAATATATTGCAGCTAAAAAGAAAATGGATGAAATGACAATGTCATCATTAATATATCAATTACAAGCAGGGGAAAGAGCACTAACTACGCTTTTACAAACAATAGAAGATGGTGAATTAGCACCTAGGATGTTTGAAGTTTTGGCAACATTACAGAAATCAATGTTAGACATTATTAAATCTCAAACAATGTATTTAATGGCAGCTGAAGAATCTACAAAAAGAATAGCCAGAGATATTGAAATTTATAGAAAAAGAGAAGATACTAGAGAGATTGAAGAATCTGGCGGAGATACAGAAAACAAAAATATCCAAAGAGGTACTAAAGATTTGATGGCAGCAATTCAAGCGGGTATTAATAATTCTCCAGAAGAAGACATTGAAGACATAGAAGAAGTAACAGAATAATATATGAGTGATTACGTAGGAGATAATAGGTGGATTCCTAAAGAAGAAGGCGCTCAAGCTACTTCTGATAGAATCGTTTGGTCTACTAAACAAGTTAATGATTTGTTATTAGCAATGGATCAAGGTTATAGACCTAAAGTTGCTATGCCATTTTATGAGGGTAAACAATTTCTACGTAAAGGTAATATTGTATTTGAATATACAGACGATGAGGTTTCAGAATTAGCTAGATGTGCCACAGATATTGTTTATTTTGCAGAGAAATATGCTGTAGTAATGACAGATGAGGGTATTAAACAAGTTAAACTAAGAGATTATCAAAAAAAAATGCTTAGGAACTTTCAACATGAAAGATTTAACATTGTTCTAGCTTCGCGCCAAATGGGTAAAACAGTAACAGCATCTATATTTAATGCATGGTACTTAACTTTTCATACTGATAAAAATACTCTTTTATTAGCCAATAAATCAGATTCAACTAAAGAAATTATTGATAAAGCAAAAACAGTTGTTGAAAATTTACCATTCTTTATGAAACCTGGTATTATTAAATATGACGTAATGAATGTACGTTGTGATAATGGTTGTAGATTAATAGGACAATCGACCACTGCAAAATCAGGTATTGGTTTTACAATCCATAATCTATATTTGGATGAGTTTGCTCACATTCACCCTTCTATTGCAGATTCTTTTTATGAAAATGTATATCCTACACTTTCAGCTTCACAGGTTTCTAGAATTACTATTACTTCTACTCCAAATGGATTTAATAAATTTTATCAAATATATGCAGATGCAGCTAGTGGAAATAACGAATATAACGCAATGCGTATTGATTGGTGGGAACACCCAGACAGAGACGACGCATGGTATAAAAGAGAATTAGGAAATTTAGGATCTATAGAAGCATTTAATAAACAATATGGAAATGAATTCGTATCATCTTCAAATTTATTATTAGATCCAGTAGATATGAAGAAAATGAGAAAGAGGATGCAAGATTATGTTTATCATGATTTTGAAGATTTTGAAAATATTTCTATTGAAACTGAAGGTTTTTTAAAATGGAATCCTAGTTTTGAAACTGAAGAAACTAAGAGTAAAGGTAATTTTTGGTTATTTTCTGTAGATATCGCAGAAGGAAATGGAGGAGATGCGTCTGTTATTAATATATTTCAGGTAGTACCTATGAATAAAACAGAAATAAAAAATACTTTAAATCCAGGAGCAATGTACGATTTTTTTAAATTAGAGCAAGTTGCTGTATTTAGATCAAACGAACATGTTATTGAAGACTTTGCAAAAGTACTATATACATTATCAGTAGACATATTTTATTCGGAAAACGTAAAAATGATAGTAGAGTATAATACGTATGGTTCTATATTATTTCAATATCTAAGATCTGTGTTTCCACAAAGAAATGATTTTGATGATGAGATGGTAGTTAAGTTTAGACATCGTCACGACTCAAAGACACTAAAACCAGGGATAAAAATTAAATCAGATAATAAAGCTATATTTTGCCAGAATTTTGCAAAATTATACAAGATAAATAGATTAGATCTCACACATGATGAAACTATTACAGAAGCTAGTTTATTTGGAGCATTACCAAGAGGAGGCTATGGAGCACAAATGGGAAATGACGATATAATAATGACAGTTATTAGTTCAACAGAATTTTTCAATACAACAGATTACGCAGATTATGTAGAAGAACTACTAGATTTCATAGATCCAGATATATATAGTACAATGGAAAAGGTCTTATATAAGGATAGCACGACAGATGGAGATTTACAATATGATATTTATGACCTGATATAAATAAATTCGAGAATTAGAATAGATATATAATAAAAGAACAAAAAAATAAAATAGAACAACTATGGCATTAAGTCCTCAATTACAACAGTTCAAAAGCTCAGGCGT